>ENA-OSET01000514-OSET01000514.1-sediment-metagenome-genome-assembly--contig:-NODE-514-length-43090-cov-24.866203_pt1 | contig 43090 bp, 44 predicted proteins | sample MGYA00237882_ERZ534229 | MGnify/ENA primary metagenome ERZ534229 (study PRJEB26408, sample SAMN06266212) | sediment metagenome | isolation source: Hudson Canyon methane seep mesocosm | place...
AAATAGCTGAACAAATAAACAGGGGCCACATTAGTAAACCGCCAGCTCTAAAAAATTCCAACATAGTGTCTTATCTCATATACAAATAAATCAAATGCCATGATACGTTAAAAAACAGAATTCATGAACATGATAATGGTGCAAAAGTCTCAGTTTTATTAATTACTGGTCCACATTTTATGGTTTTCTTGTCGCCATGTGATTGGCTCGGATATTAATTGAGTGCCAAATTTAAATGAAATGGCACCATGGTCAGCCGTATTTAATAGTCGAACCTCTTTGCTTTTATAACGATCCACAACTGTTTTATGAGGGAAATGGTAGCGATTACGGTAGCCAACTGGAAATAATACAAATTCAGGTGAAACTGCATTGATAAAAGAAAGTGACGATGATGTTTTACTGCCGTGGTGAGGGGCAACGAGGATGCTGGCATGTAACTTAGCACCGTAGCGTTGTATTAATAGTTTTTCCGCTTCTTGTTCAATATCACCAGATAATAAAACACTGCCAGTAGAATTCGATACTCTTAAAACACAGGAGAGGTTATTTTCACTGTCATTATCTTGCTCAGTAGGATGAAGGATAGAAAACATCACATTGTCCCATTGCCAAGATTGCCCCGCTTTGCATAGGCTTGCCTTAGGTAGAAGATTAGGAGTGCTACTCAGAATGTCTATGGTTTCTACATCATTGAGAAGGGGAATGGCACCACCTATATGATCATTATCCCCATGACTGACAATTAAAGTATCAATAGTTTGAATTCCACTTTGTTGTAAGAAGGGTTTAACAATCGCTGTCCCGGTATTAAAGTTATCACCAAATTTCGGGCCAGTATCAAAAACGAGGGTGTGCTGTTGAGTCTGAATGATGGCAGACAAACCTTGGCCCACATCGAGTAATGTAAACCAAAAATCACCTTCATCAGGCTTGATAGGAGACCATAAAAATAAGGGCGTCAGGCCTAAAAGTCCTAACCATTTGGCTGGAAAGTGTCGCGGAGTTAGTAATAGTAGGCTACCCATGATTATAGGAGCCCAGTAATAAAGGGGTAAGGAGAGGCTTTGCCAGTGAGAAAATGGCAGTGAAGCAAGGACATCAAGAAATGGCCAGATGAAACTTAATAGCTTATCAGTTAGGTGAAGTAATATTTCAGCAAGGGCGGGCCATATGAACAAGAAGAGACTAGAAAATAATAAAAGAGGGACAACAAGTAAACTAATAAAAGGGATGGCAACAAAATTAGCGACAGGGGCAATGATAGAGGTTTCTAGAAAGAAAAAGAGTAGGAGGGGACTTAGCCCAAATGCAATAAGGAAGTGAATCTTAGCCCATTGCCATTTGGGGGTAGGATAACGGTGCTGACTCACTAACAAGATGATGGTCACGGCAGAAAAAGAGAGCCAAAAGCCAACAGATAAGACGGATAATGGGTCAAAAACCAATACTAATAATAAGCTTATCGCTAAAATATGACTAATCATAATGGGACGTCGAATAATCAGAGAAACCATGACCGTTGCGACCATAATTAAAGCGCGTTGAGTAGGAATAGAAAACCCTGCTAAAGCGGCATAAAATAGAGCCAATATAAACCCACCTACAGCTCCTACTTCAGTTGCTGTTAAGAGTAATAGGTTTTTAGCACGTAGAGACCATAGAAACCGAAACAAAAAGAAACCAATAGTCGCTGCTAACCCTATATGTAGACCCGAAATGGCGAGTAAATGATTAGTTCCTGACTGTCTTAAAATTTGCCACTGTTTTTGATTGATATGATGGCGAATCCCTGTTGTTAGCCCTTCAATAAGGCCTAAATTAGGACTATCTACGATGACGGCTTCAATCTTTTTAACAAGCGACTGTCGCCATGAATTAATTGAGTAGAATGGTGCAGGTTCTATTCGAACATTTTTATCGGAAGTTCGTACATAGCCCGTTGCACCAATAGCTTGCTCAAATAACCATGCTTCATAATCAAAAGAGCCGGGGTTCATCATGCCTCGAACAGGTTTTAATTTAACGGTTAGTTGCCACCTTTCTCCGGCATTTAACTGCGTTGGCAGTGGTTTATACCAATTAAGACGTATTTTGTTAGGTAAAGAAAATTGAGTTGAAGGTTCTGGTTTGAATTCAAATCTGATTCGCTGCTGTTGCCGTTCAGGCACACTAGAAATGATCCCGCTTATTGTTATCTCTTTTCCCGCTATTTCATGAGGTAGACGATCAGAAATGATCAAATGTGCATAAAACAATGTCCATAATCCACCGAGGAGCATAATTGCGAAGTAACGAATAGTCGTGAATTGTAATAAAAAACAGGCAGGTAGAGATAACCATAGCCAATTGAGAGAAGGTAGATAAGGAAGCTGTAAAAATAATGCACAAGCGAATGCAAATGAGATGGCAGTTTTAATCATATATCCCTTATAATTAAATCAACTAATGGCCAATTGAAAGATTGATAAGACGAAATGCCTCGCAAACTTCTTAAACGTATCATGCCAGATCACAAAACGATGTGCGAACATCCGCATTTGCAAAAGTTCGGTGAACGTTTGACCGAGCCTAGATTGTGGCACTTGAACCGACGCTCTGTAGCCGGCGGTGTGGCATTAGGTTTATTTATTGGCTTTATGCCCATTATCGGGCAAATGTTTTTTGCGGCGGCATTAGCGATTCTTATTCGTGTGAATCTGCCACTGTCCGTTATGGCAGTATGGATTTCTAACCCATTAACCATCGCACCTATGTACTTTTTTACCTATAAAGTAGGCGCATGGATACTACAAGTGCCTGTAGAGCCACATAGTTTTACGATGTCATGGCAATGGTTTACCCATGAATTTTTAACGATTTGGCAACCTTTTCTATTGGGAAGTGTAGTGTGTGGGGCTATTGCGGCACTATTTGGTGTGTTTTTTGTCCGCTTCGTGTGGCGCCGGATGGTTATCCGAAACTGGTCTCGTAGACAGGAAAAGAATAAGAAAAAGTCATAGGCTTTCTATCTGTATTGCTAAATGATCTCCCTTGATTTCATTAGACCTTTAATTTTTACCTTGCCATTGCACCATGAAAAAGTGAGTTATTTTTCTCGCTTGTGTCTGTGCTGGGAGAATAATTGACTTTGCTATCACGACTAATAACTATGTTCATTTTGACCCCTTGTTTAGCAAGTGCGCCATGAAATAGAGAATTATTTTTTTCGCTTTCGTGGGTGTAAGCTGTGGAAGAGCTGTCTGTTTTTGCACCTGTTTGTGGCTTATAGTTCGCGGCAGAAATTTCAATCGCAGCCTTTGAAACTGAGTTGGTTTCTGTTGCTGGATCAGCTGAGTAAGCCCAGATAGGATTAGATAATAAGAATGTTGTGAGTATGGTTATCTGTAATCTGATCATTCTGTTTTCTCCTTTCTTGTAAGCTGGCAAACCGATGGCCTTACAATACAGACAAAATATTAGCTAAAAAGTTACATAAAAATCAAACTACTACCGGTGTGGAATTAAATACTAGGCGGTAAAGTTCTAAGCTACTTTGTTAAGGTTCCATCAATCAGCGTTAACACCCGATCCATTTGTGATGCTAGCCCCGTATCATGAGTAACAATAATCAATGCTGTGCCCAATGATTCATTCAGCTCAAGAATTAAATCGAAAATCGCTTGTGCAGTACGGTGATCAAGGTTACCCGTTGGTTCATCTGCCAATAAGCAATCTGGTTGAGTAATTAATGCTCGAGCTAATGCTGCCCGTTGACGTTCACCACCCGATAACTCACTCGGTTTATGAATGAGACGATGGCCAAGACCTACTTTGATTAATAATTCTTCTGCTTGTTGTTGTGCTTGTTTGGGATGAATACCGCCAATAATCAATGGAATGGCTACATTTTCTACGGCAGTAAATTCCGGCAAGAGATGGTGAAATTGATAGACAAACCCTAAGCTCTGGTTACGTAATTTACTCAAGGCATTAACGGATAAGTTATTGATATCCTGGCCATGAATTTTGACGCTACCGCTACTCGGTTCATCAAGGCCACCGAGTAAGTGCAATAAGGTACTTTTACCTGAACCTGAACTACCGACAATAGCAAGGCGATCACCTTTATCTACCGTTAAGTTAATATCAGTAAGAACATTGGTTTCTAAGTCACCATCAGAAAATCGCTTAGCTAAATGCTCACATTGGATAATGGCTGGTTTAGTCATAACGCAATGCCTCAGCTGGACGAATTTTAGACGCCCGCCATGATGGATAAATGGTTGATAATAAAGATAGAGCAAAGGCTGTTACACCAATCACTGTCACATCGTCCCACTGTAAATCTGAGGGTAAACTACTGATGTAATAGACATCAGCAGGTAAGAATTGATAGCCCAGAACCTGTTCTAAATTGGCAATAATTGTCTCGACATTAAGTGCTAATGCAACACCGCCACCGACCCCAATTAAGGTGCCAAAAATACCAATTAATGTCCCTTGGACCATGAATATTGTCATGATGTCCTTAGGTGTCATGCCTAGCGTTCTTAAAATCGCTATATCGGCTTGTTTATCAGTCACCATCATGATTAATGTTGAGACAATATTAAAAGCGGCTACGGCAACAATCAGTAATAAGATAACAAACATCACTGTTTTTTCTGTTTTCAGTGCACGGAAAAAGTTAGCGTGTTGATAGGTCCAGTCTGCAGCACGATAGCTTGCCGGTAACGTTGCAAGTAACTCACTCGTTATACGAGGTGCTTGGTAGACATCATCCAGTTTTAGGCGAAGTCCTGTTACTCTATTCGGGATACGAAAAAGTTTGGCAGCATCTTCTATATTCATTATTGCCAGCGCACTATCGTATTCATACATGCCAATTTCAAATACACCGACCACATTAAGTCGCTTTAATCTTGGCATGATACCGGCAGGTGTAGGGGTGACATGAGGTGTAATTAGCGTGACTTTATCGCCGGTAGCTACGCCCATTGTCATCGCTAAATCTTTACCAAGAATAACGCCAAAACTACCGGGTTGAAGTGCGTCAAATTGGCCTTGAATCACTTTGTCACTAATAGTGGAAACACGGCCTTCAAGATCAGGGTTAACACCTCGAATCAAACTACCCCGAACGCGACTGCCTTGACTGAGCATGGCTTGCCCTTCAACAAAGGGGGCTGAATCAACCAGGTGTTCTGCACCATCAATCATTCCTTGCAATGATTGCCAGTCTTTCAGTGTGCCATTAGCCCCTGTAATAAAGGCATGAGATGTCATACCTAAAATTCGTTCACGGAGTTCTTTTTCAAAGCCATTCATCACCGATAGCACAACAATTAAGGCAGCAACGCCCAGTGCAACACCTAACATAGAGGTAAGGGATATAAATGAAATGAAGTGGTCGCGGCGTTTGGCACGCGTGTAGCGCAGGCCGACAAAGACACTTAAAGGTGTGAACATGTTTAGGGGATCTTTTTATGTAATATTTATCCCCTTCAGAGCGAAGGGGATAAACAAAATTGTTTTATTTAGCGAAAACAGTTTTTGTGCCGCTTTCACTACCTAGTAATAAAACATCAGCAGGGCGCATAGCAAACAAACCATTAGTCACAACACCAACGATATTATTAAGTTCTTTCTCCATTGAAATCGCTTCCATAATATCCCAGCCGTGAACATCAAGAATCACGTTACTATTATCAGTGATAAATCCTTCACGATAAACAGGTTGGCCACCCATTTTAACGATTTCACGAGCAACATAGCTGCGCGACATTGGTACAACTTCAACAGGTAATGGGAACTTACCTAGGACGTCAACTAATTTGCTTTCATCAGCAATACAGACAAATTTATCACTTGCAGCTGCGATAATTTTTTCACGTGTTAATGCACCGCCACCGCCTTTAATAAGTTGTAGGTGGTGGTCTGCTTCATCAGCCCCATCAACATAAACGGCAATTTGACCAACAGAGTTTAAGTCAAAAACGGGAATGCCATGTTCTTCTAAACGTTTCGTTGAAACAATTGAGCTTGAAACAGCACCTTCGATGCGACCTTTGATTGTAGCTAATGCATCAATAAAGTGGTTTACCGTTGAACCTGTTCCAACACCGACGATACCATCAGTATCAATATGCTCTAGTGCGGCATAGGCGGCTTGTTTTTTCATCTCATCAGCATTCATTGTTTCTTCCTTCTATTTTTGGGTTTATATTTAATCACACTAATTATAGAGATAAATGACCTTCAATGGTAACGTAAGCACTATATTGATCCTTAAAGTTAAAGAAACTGAACTGTCATGCTGACTGAATATGTAGAAAAAATATTAAAAGCGCGGGTATATGATGTGGCCATCGAGACGCCACTTGATATGATGCCACGCTTGTCACAACGTTTAAATAATGCGCTTTGGTTAAAACGTGAAGACCTACAGCCCGTGTTTTCATTTAAGTTACGCGGTGCTTATAACCGAATGACGCACCTTACTGACCGCGAACGGCAACAAGGTGTTGTTGCAGCATCCGCGGGTAATCATGCTCAAGGTGTTGCGCTATCTGCAAAGAAAATGGGCATTTCAGCACTCATTGTTATGCCAAAAACAACACCTGCTATCAAAGTAGAAGCAGTTCAAGCGTTGGGCGCAGAGATTAAATTACATGGCAATAGTTATGATGATGCCTGTAGTTATGCTTTAGATATTGCTGAGCAACAAGGTCGAACATTTATCCATCCCTACGATGATCCTGAAGTGATCGCAGGGCAGGGTACGATAGCAATGGAAATAATGCATCAACACCCTGATCCTATTCATGCTGTATTTATCCCTGTTGGTGGTGGTGGCTTAATTGCTGGTATGGCGGCTTACATTAAAGCTTTTTGGCCTGAAATTAAAATTATAGGTGTTGAAGCAGAAGATTCCGCTTGTCTGAAAGTAGCTTTAGAAAAAAATGAGCGTGTTGTACTTGAGCAAGTGGGCTTATTTGCTGATGGTACGGCTGTACGTCAAATCGGTGAAGAGCCTTTCAGAATTGCACGTAAAACTGTTGATGAAGTAATAACCGTTGATAGTGATGAGTTATGTGCGGCAATCAATGATATTTTTGATGATACCCGTTCAATTGCAGAACCTTCTGGTGCCTTAGCTGTAGCCGGTGCAAAGAAATATATTGCCCGAGAAGACATAAGGGATGAACAACTTGTTGTCATTGATAGCGGGGCTAATATTAATTTTGATCGCCTTCGCCATGTTGCAGAGCGAGCAGAGCTAGGTGAGCGACGTGAAGTGCTTTTCTCAACGACGATTGATGAAAAACCGGGTAGTTTTCAACAATTCTGTCAGACACTGTCTGATAGAGGTATTACCGAGTTTAACTATCGTTATGCCGATAGTGCTGATGCACAGGTGTTTGTAGGTCTAAGACTTAATGGTGATGAAGAGCGCAAAGCTTTGTTTGCGAGTCTTGATCAAGCAGGCTATCAGTGGACTGACTTCAGTGATAATGAAATGGCTAAGCTTCATGTGCGTTATATGGTGGGTGGCCATGCACCACAAGTTGAAGACGAACGTTTATATCGATTTGAATTTCCAGAACGCCCTGGTGCTTTACTGCGTTTTTTGACGCGAATGGGTCAACGTTGGAATATTAGTTTATTTCATTATCGTAACCATGGTGCTGCTTATGGACGTGTGCTGGTGGGGGTTCAAGTGAGTAATGATGAACAAGATGATTTCCATCATTTTTTAAATGAGCTAGGTTATAACTATTGGCAGGAAACTGATAACCCTGCCTATCAATTGTTTTTGAAATAAGTGACTATTATTACGTCTTAGCGTAACAAAACCTAGATTAACACGTCATAAATTGATATGGGGGCAAAAACCTTTTAAGCTTGAAGATGTTGCAATATAAAACCTAGTTGGGGATGTTCTCACTAGACAAACACAAACAAGGATTGAGAGATGAATCATTTATCAGCCGAGTTCGCAGAGTTTTTAATGACCGCCATGCAAGTTCTAGCGGCATTATTTATCTTAGCAGTGGGTTTACTTGTATTGTGGGTGATTGTGACCTACGTCATTGATGTGACGCAGACTCAGCAAACGATTCGACGAAATTATCCTGTTATTGGCCGTTTTCGCTACTTGTTTGAACATATAGGTGAATTCTTTCGTCAATACTTCTTTGCAATGGATCGAGAAGAGTATCCCTTTAATCGAGCTCAACGTTCTTGGGCATATCGTGCAGCTAAAAATGTAGATAGTACCGTTGCTTTTGGCTCTACGGATAATATTAATGGTTCGGGCCGAGTCTTATTTGTTAACTGTGCCTTTCCTACGCTTGGCCAAGATGCCGTACCCGCTCAAGCTGTGACTATTGGCTCAGGGAGTAAACATCCTTATACAACATCATCAATCATTAATATCTCCGGTATGAGCTATGGAGCCTTATCTAAACCAGCGGTATTAGCTTTATCTGGCGGTGCTAAATTAGCAGGCTGCTGGATGAATACAGGAGAAGGGGGCTTATCGCCCTATCATCTTGAAGGTGGTGCCGATATTGTCTTTCAAATTGGTACAGCTAAAAATGGTGTCAGCGACCTAAATGGCATACTTGATGATGATAAATTAATAGAAATGGCTTCTCACTCACAAGTGAAAATGTTTGAGATAAAGATGAGTCAAGGTGCTAAACCGGGTAAAGGCGGGATCTTGCCTGGTGAGAAAGTAACTGAAGAAATAGCTAAGATTCGAGGTGTTGAAGCAGGAAAAGATGCCTACAGCCCAAATAGACATCCCGATATTAGTAGTTTCGATGACTTAATCGACATGATTAATCGGGTCAGAGATGTAACCGGCAAGCCAACAGGATTCAAAATGGTTGTGGGTGCACCGAGACAAATTGATGTTCTATTGAGTGCTATTGTGAAAAGAGGGGCTGATTATGCTCCCGATTTTATTACCATTGATGGTGCTGAAGGCGGCACTGGTGCCGCACCTATGCCATTGATAGATTCAGTAGGCATGTCTTTGCGAGAAAGCTTACCCATTCTTGTTGGTAAATTAAATCAATATGGCTTGCGAGAAAGAATCAAGGTGGTTGCCTCAGGAAAATTGGTGACTCCTGGATCTGTCGCATGGGCCTTATGTGCAGGTGCTGACTTTGTTACCAGCGCCCGAGGTTTCATGTTTGCACTAGGCTGTATTCAAGCTTTGCAATGTAATAAAAATACCTGCCCTACAGGTATAACAACACATGATCCTAAATTCCAAAAAGGTCTTGACCCTCAAATTAAAGCAGTTCGAGTAAGTAACTATGTAAATAATATGGTGAAAGAGGTAGGGGTTATTGCTCATTCCTGTGGCGTCAAAAGCCCTCGTGCACTCAATCGATCGCATGCTCGTATTGTGATGGGTAATGGTTTGACTAAGGGGATGGATGAGCTCTTCCCTGATCTGGAAAAAATTAAGGAATAAATCATGGCGCTGAGTACAGGGTTAATATTATTGGCAATGATGTTGTTATTGGCTTTATTACTTAAGCCTGTGGCCGAAAAATATCATATTCCATTTGCAGGTTTATTGGTTGTTACAGGCTTTCTGGGTAGTGAGCTTCTTGTTAGTTTAGATATCGATACTGGAATTCGATACGACTCTTTTCATGATCTGATTCTATTTGTATTTTTACCTCTACTTATTTTTGAAGCAGCTTTCAAAATTAATGCTCAGCAATTATTCAAAAACTTAATCGTCATTTTGTTTTTTGCTATTCCAGTAATGCTCTTTTCTACCCTTGTTGCTGGCGTGATGATTTATTATGGTATTGGCCACCCAACGGGATTCCCTTGGATTGCCGCTTTATTAACGGGTTCATTATTAGCGGCAACAGATCCTGTTGCTGTATTAGAAATAATGCGTAAAGCAGGCGTGTCAGAACGGCTTTGTATGTTGATTGAAGGGGAAGCATTGTTTAATGATGCAACCGCTATCGTAACGTTCAGTATCTTTCTTTATATCGCCCAACATCCAATGGAAGACATTTCGATATTAGACGCTAGTTTACGATTTTTAGTCGTGTTCTTTGGTGGCAGTATTATTGGTTTATTTATAGGCTTTTGTTTCCTATTTTTATCTCGATTATTACAAGACTTTGTACAACAAGCGATCGTTACCCTCATTGCCGCATATATTTCATATTTAACGGCGCAACAATGGCTACATGTATCTGGTGTTATGTCAGTTTTAGTAACGGGAATGGTATTAGGCCGAGTGATTCATAGTGATTTTAAAGATCATGAAAAGAGTAGCTTTGTGGATGATTTCTGGACCTTTAATGTCTATGTAGCAGAATCATTAATGTTCTTATTGATGGGCGTGACCATTACTTTAGGTATGTTTACTGATAATTGGTTAGCGATGCTAATCGGTATTGCTGCCGTCTCTATTGCTCGTGCCGTGGGGGTTTTTGGTGGCGCACCATTAATCTCATTTATTCCAGGGGTTGAACGAATATCATTGGGTGAGCAACGACTTATGTTTGTTGGCGGGCTGCGTGGCGCAGTAACATTGGCTTTGGCACTGTCACTACCTTTGGAATTAGACTACTGGTGGACCGTTCAATCTATCGCTTTTGGTGTGGTGATGTTTACCTTATTTGTACAGTCACCAATCTTGACTCCGCTGTTGAATGGTCAGAAATATATTAGTAAATAGCGACACTTTTTAATGAAACAATATCTAGATGAGCGTGTTTTAGAAGAGTGTCTGGCATTACGATTCGGAGATAAACGAGTTCATCTTTTCTTGAGCCTGCATGGGTATAACTACAAAATACAGTAAAAAGTAGTCGTGCCAGAGTCATTGCATTGCGCATGCGTTATATCCTGTATCTAAAGCTTGATGGTAACCACGTCCCATTAATGTGCTAATTCATATTGATGGTTTCATAGCGTTACGCTTGTATCGTTACGTGGCTTAAAATGGCTTTTTCTAGCTAAGTTACTGCCATATTCCCTTCAAAGTTTGCGTTTTTCTATGAGGTGTTCTGTATTCGTATTAATTACAGCCTGTCTAATGAAACCTGAGAAGCCCAGTTAAATGGTTTTTATCTGTTGGAAAGATTAAGTATGAATAGAAATCATTAGGACTTTTTGTCTTGTGGCATTATCATTCTTATTATCGATATTTTTAAATTAAAGTGGCACTAGTAATTACTGTGAGTGCTCTATTAAAGAACTGAGGAATAAGATGAAAGCTGAACAAAAAGTAATGCCAGATGCACAGAGTTTGATTGAGGCTGCAACAGAACAATTTGTGGCATCGGCACGTAGTGCTATTGCTAAGCGTGGTGTGTTTCACGTTGCTTTAGCTGGCGGTTCAACACCTAAAGGTTTATATCAAAAATTAGCAACCTCACCTTATGTTGAGCAGATTGATTGGTCTCGTGTTCATTTGTTTTTTGGTGATGAGCGTTGTGTATTACCGACTCATGAGGACAGTAATTTTAAAATGGCACGTGAAGCGATGATTGATCATATTGCTATTCCACATGAAAATGTCCACCGCATGCCAACAGAAGAGGGTGTTGCGCCAGAGGTAGCGATTAGATATGGCAGAACTCTAGCTGATACTTTAGATGGCGCGCCATTAGATTTGGTTTTACTAGGCTTGGGACCAGATGGTCATATCGCTTCTTTATTTCCTGATACTGAAGCATTAGATGTGACGGATAAAATGGTAACCAGTCTTTATGTTGAGAAATTTGATTCTTGGCGTGCAACGATGACCTATCCAACGATTAATGCAGCGCGACAAGTGATTGTATTTATTGGTGGGGCAGCAAAAGCTGACATTGTTAAAGATATTACAACAGATGCAGTTGAAGGCTTACCTGTGCAACGTTTAGCACCTCAAGGTGAATATTATTGGTATATGGATAAGGCTGCTGCAGGTCAATAATGATGAACTGCATTCTTGCGGCTGATATTGGCGGCACCAAAACCTTGTTTCAGTTGAGTACTGAGCGGGGTGATATTGTTTTTGAAAAAGAATATGTCAGTCAACAGTTTGCAAGTTTTGATTTGGTCTTGGCTGACTTTTTAAGCCAAGATCAGGTTAAAGAACATCAAGTAAGTAGTGCTTGTTTTGCTGTTGCAGGCCCTGTTTCAGGCCATGATGCAACGGTTACTAATTTACCATGGACTTTAAATGCTGATGTCTTGGCAAGTCAGTTTGAAATTACGCATGTTCATTTATGTAATGATTTTGAAGCTGTGGCCTACGGCATTTCATGTCTGGGTGACGACGATGTCTTTATTTTGCAAGAAGGTGATGAAGATAAGCATGCTCCTAGGGCTATTATCGGTGCAGGGACAGGTTTAGGACAAGCATTATTGTTGCCTAATGGTGATGGTTGGCAAGTTGTGGCTACTGAGGGTGGGCATACTGATTTTGCACCGACAGATCGACTGCAAACACACTTGTTAGAGCATCTTATCGAACGTTTTGGCCATGTGTCATATGAACGTGTTGTTTCAGGTGTTGGTTTAGTCACTATTTATGAGTTTTTACGTGCTTATCAACAAGCTGATGAAAATGAACATTTACGCCAAGCAATGATGAGTAGTGATGCTGGCGCTGCGATTAGTCAGTTTGCACTCGAACATGAAGATCCTTTGGCAACGGAAGCTTTGGAGCTGTTTATTCAAATATATGGTGCCCAAGCAGGAAATCTAGCGCTGACAGTCTCTCCAAGAGGCGGAATCTATCTTGCTGGTGGGATTGCAGCTAAGAATTTAGAACGATTTAAAAACGGGCTTTTTATCGAGTCATTTTCTGCCAAAGGGCGAATGAAAGCGTTAATGGAGAAAATTCCTGTTCGAATTGTTTTGCAGCCTAAAGTAGGCTTACTCGGTGCGCGGTTATTAGCTAAGCAATTCACTGTATAATCATATTCATGAGCATAGAAAATACTAATAAAATTGCGGTTGATGTTGAAGCAACATATCTGGTGCAAGAATCAGATCCTGGGAAAGAGAGGTATCTTTTTTCTTATACTATTACGATAAAAAACACAGGCACAACTGCCGCTCGTTTATTATCACGTTATTGGAAAATAACTAGAAGTGATGGTTTTGAGCAAGAGGTTGAAGGTGATGGTGTTGTTGGTCTTCATCCTTACTTAGCGCCAGAGCAAGAATTTACTTATACCAGTGCTGCGATGTTAGATACGCCAGTGGGTATGATGCAGGGCCATTATATGATGGTCGATGATGATGGTGAGCGCTTTGAAGTTGATATTCCAGCGTTTACTCTAGCCGTCCCCCAAACATTGCATTAACGACAATGACGCAGACAACAGAGCAAAAATTTTGGCTTTATTTTCTGCTGTTTAGTTTGCTTGTTTCAGGTATTTCACCTGTCACGGATCGCCTGACATGGTTTTTAGAAACCTTTCCAGTGATGATTGCTTTGCCCGTGTTGTGGTTCACCTATTCTCGATTTACATTGACCATCATTAGTTATCGTCTATTAGCACTATTTGGTTTAATTCTGATCATTGGTGGCTATTATAGTTATGCCGAAAACCCTTTATTCGATTGGATACAAATAGAGTTTGATTTAGCGCGAAACCATTATGATCGATTTGGTCATTTCTTTCAGGGTGTGGTGCCAGCAATAGTCGGTCGCGAGCTACTATTAAGAACATCGCCACTGCAAAGAGGAAAATGGTTATTTGCGATTGCATGTGCGATTAGTTTGTCGATCAGTGCTTTTTATGAACTTATTGAGTGGTGGGTAGCGTTGTTGAATGAACAGGCTGCTGAATCATTTTTAGGAACTCAAGGCGATAATTGGGATACTCAATGGGATATGTTTTTGGCGCTTATTGGTAGTATTTCTGCCCAATTATTTTTGGCTAAACAACACGACCAGCAGCTTAAGGCCTTTGAGAACTAGAGAGAATACATTCACCTATTGAATGTGATGCACAAATTTGACCATCAATCCAAATCGTATTATTAAATCGTACATTATCTAATTTACTTCCTCCTAAATTAGCCTTACTTAAATCGGCATAGGAGAGATCTGAATTACTTAAATCAGCATAAGTTAAATCAGCATTTTTTAGATTAGCACCGAGTAGAATTACATTGTCCATTTGACTGTAACTTAAGTTGGCAAAGCGTAGATCAGAATAAGCCATGTCAGCTCCTGAAAGCTTGGCATTCATTAAGTTTGAGCCTACTAACTGACTATTTATAAGTAGCGAATCCCTTAGGTTAGCATTTTGTAAATCCATTTGTGGTTTTAGACAGTTACTCCAATTAACTCCTGCCGTTGGCGTAAGCTGACAGTCAGATGTCGATAATGGAAGGGGCTTGGCAAAAGAAATGGCTAAAAGAATCAAAGTGGTAAGGATCAAAAATAGCGCCAATAGTGGCCAGATAATATGTTGTTTTCGCTGCCTAAATTTTTGCATTAATAATGTACGAAACTGACGACGTTTGAGATTATCTTGAGATTCAAACTGTCGTCTATCAGAAACACGGTTTTGTGGTGTTTCTTGTTCTGATGAAAGCGGGTGTCTACGATCAAAACCATCACGTTCATCAAGACTTCGCTTAGATTTCTTTGCTGCTTCTATATTGTAATCTGTGTGTAGTTCATCTTGAGTATAAATGGGATGCCAGTTGATATTATCAGTACTGGCTTTATCATTGTATGGATCGAGACGACCGAGAAGTAGGTTGTTACGAACAACAGACGCCGTAAAAGGCCCATTAACTTGGCCATTAATACGGGTGTACCATAATGTTGGGTTTTTCTTCATTGGGTATATACTAGCATTGTGTCAAATAAAAAGTAGGCTGTTGTTATTGTGTACGTTCAGCAATTAATTCAAACTCAAACTGGAATCATTCAAGATATACCTAAAAATGTGCTTGCGGGCCTAGTTATTGGTCAACGAGTGGATGCCATTGTTATCAGTCCTGCCACAGCTGCCGAGATGATGTCTATTAAGGTCGGAGATACCTTGCTAGATATTCGCAGTTTAGTTGCCATGCAAGCAGGACAAAAAATACAATTGGAGTTAATGATAGAAAATGGCAAGCCAGTATTAAAATTGGTCCCAGCGTCTACGCCATCAGCACCTGCAGAAATACCAAGTTTAAAGCCAGGTCTACAAGTGGCGGTAGAAGTGGTAAAAGTATTGGCTGAAAATAAAGTATTAGTTCAAACTGCACAACTTCACAACAATACAAACCAAGCATCATTAGCTCAGAAGAATGTAAACCAAGCACCATTAACTCAACAGAATATTGAGGTTGATGTTTCCCAACTTGCCCAGCGATATAAAGTTGGTGATAAATTATTGATGGATGTGGTGAGTGTCAAACCCCTGAGTGTGCAACTTCGTCCTGAGCAAGCATTACCACGTGAACAAGTTATTCTAGATAAGATTCGTCAGCTGTTACCTCAGCAAGTTGTCAGTCCGACTTTAAACAAAGTCATGGCTTCACTTCACAATCAACAATTACCAGAGCCAATCCAAAAGGCTGTTCAGCAACTTATTCACCATTCTATTGATAAAACTGAACTTACAAATCCACAAGCGCTTAAACAGGCTGTCAGTGCTTCTGGTGTGATAATGGAGCGCCAATTATTAAATCAGCCAAACCAGAGTACACAAGACTTTAAGGCCAATTTACTGAATGTATTGAAAGCCGTAGAAACAGTTATTGCTGATAATAAAGGGCTGGTGGCAGATAAGGGGATTAATCGCTTACCCGCTCAAGTTCAGGCAGCATTAACAGCAAATGGTCGAACGCCAGCTCAGTTAATCAATGTTTTATTATCGGGGAAAAGTGTACCGTCAATACTATCCAGTTTAACGACTCAAACAAATATTCCCTCCATTATTAATCAGCAACAAGCTGTTTCGTTGCTTGCTTTACTTAATAAGCCTCTTATTCCCACTCAGCAGGCAATTAACCGCCATGTTCCAATGGATCTTATTGAGTTAATGCAGTTGTTTAAAGAAGTTGAAACGGTTCATAATAAAATTCAACTTAATCAATTAAATATGCTGAAAGAACCTGAGTCGGGTACAACGGTAGCGAGTTGGTTATTTGATTTACCGATTAAAGATAAACAAGCATTAGATTTATTACAGGTTCAAATTGATCAACACAAACAGCAATCTGAAGAAGATCAAGAGAATGAGATCTGGAATGTGAGACTACGCTTAGATACTCAAAATTTAGGACCCGTTCAAGCAACCGTCACACTTGTCGAGCAAGATGTAAAAGTGATTATTAAAGCAGAAAGACAAGAGAGTGCTCAATTGCTAGATGATAATCTGACGATACTGCATGAGGCATTGGCAGAACTAGGGATCTCAATAAGCCATAGTAGCTGCAGTTGTGGCGCTGTAGATAAAGCTGTCAATATTAACAGTGACAATAAGCAGCTATCGGCGTCATTGCTGGATGTGTCAGTATGAGTGAGCAAGAGATGCTTAGAGCGATAGCATTAGAATATGATGGTGAAAATGCACCTACTGTCACGGCTTCTGGTGAAGGTGCTATTGCTGAAGAAATCATTCGAGTCGCTAGGGAACATGGTGTTCCACTACGCGAGGATGTCATGCTTGCAGCATTATTGAGTGAGCTTGAGCTGGGTGAAGAAATCCCTCCATTACTTTATCGTGTTATTGCCGAAGTAATAGCTTATGCCTATATTGTTTCAGGGAAAATGCCTGTAATTAAAGATAATCCAGACAACAATTCAACATAAATGCAATAACATTCACATTTGTACCACAGCATTAAACCCCCTATAAACAGGCTATTACCTTCTTTATAAATTATGTAAAGAAGTTTTTGCTAATAAATATCAGTAAGTATTTGTAAAAGTAATGCATTTATGTATAATTTGCATTACAATGAAGTCGTTAAGTTATGATTTTATTAGATAAATGGATATTGTCGATAAGCAAACTACAGTGAAGTAGACTTACTATTTGGTGGCAATATTGGCTGAAAAAATTTTAGAGCATCGCTCAGGAGGAGTCAAAACTCAGCAAGCTGACCCAATTATTGGTTCAGATGTTGATGTATTGATGCACTCTAAAATTGTCATTGCCGGCGCCAAAGAATCTGATGTTGCATTTATGCAAACAATGCTGCAAATCAGTGGTTTTACAAATATTACAGCTACATACAATGGTAATGGCGTTATGGAATGTCTACGCCAAGGTATCCAAAATGAACTTTGTGATATTGACTTGCTCATCATCGATAGCAACTTACCCGGTCTGAATGTCACAGATTTACGAGTGATTATGGATGACTTTGATGAGTGGCGTTTGATTCCTATTATATCCCTCACACAAGAGTCACAGTGGGACCACGCTCAATTATTAACTGATCTTGGTAATAGTGTTACAAGCTTGTTTTATCATCCCCTTACGGCTGAATCGTTCCCACCATCAGTGATGACTGCTTTAGCAGTTAAAAAAGAGCGAGATCAAATTACACAACGGCAAGTTCAACTAGAAGATGAACTTGATAAGCTCAAAGTGATGGAAGCACGGTTACAATTTTCAGTTGGACATGATGATCTAACAGGATTATTGAATCGGAGACGATTAGAGCAAGTACTTGATTTAACCTTAACTCATGTACGCAATTTTAAGTCATCAAGTGCCTTGCTCTATTTAGATGTAGATAGGTTTAAAGTTTTAAATGATGCAGAAGGGCATGAAGCTGGAGACGGTTTATTAGTTCAGCTTGCCAATGAATTACGAGGCCATTTTTCAGTTAGTGAGACTTTGGTGAGGATAGGATCAGATGAGTTTGCCATCTTAGTTGACAATATTGATGATAAAGAAGCATTGGTCATAGCTGAATCCTTACGTGAACTTTTTGATGGTTATATTTTTGAGCATCATCATCGTGAATATCATTTATCAGTCAGTATTGGCATTAAGATCATTGATAATGAAGAAGTACTCACCTCTGGTGATGTGCTTGCACAGTCAAATCAAGCTTGTTACACCGCCAAAAAACGGGGGCGTAACCGTGTACATTTATACTGCCCACAAGATACAGAAATGCATACTTTACGACAAAATGTAGAGTGGGCTCCACGAATTAGATCCGCTTTACAGCAAGAAAGATTCTTATTGGAATTTCAACCTATTTATTCGATTAGTTCAGAGAGTATTAGTCACTATGAATGCCTCATTAGGATGAAAGGTGATGATGGGGGGATTTACTATCCGAATGATTTTATTCCTGTTGCAGAAACAATGGGTTTAATTCATCAGATTGATTTATGGGTGGTGAATCACGCCTATGATTTTATTTGTACAGTTCCTGAACATGTTTCATTGACTATAAACTTATCTGGGAATATCTTCTTGGATCAGAATTTATTTCCTTTAGTAGAGAAAAAGTTATCTGAAACAGGTGTTGATCCAAGTCGAGTGATATTTGAAATTACTGAAACAGCTGCTATTTCTAACTTTGAGCAAACAAAAGAAATGGTTATCCGCTTACGAGGGTTAGGTTGTCAGTTTGCTCTAGATGATTTTGGGGCAGGTTTTAACTTATATAACTATTTGAAACAGTTTCCGGTTGAAATTCTTAAAATTGACGGTAGTTTTATTACTAACCTAGATAATGATCCTGTTGATCAACTGTTAGTGAAGTCGATGATTGATATTGCCCATAGCTTGGGTAAAAAAACAGTGGCAGAATATGTTGAACATCAAAGTACCATGGATTTGTTGAAAGACTATGGTGTGGATTACATTCAAGGCTATTTAGTCGGAAAACCTCAGGCTACTCTATTAGTGTAATTCCTGTTTGAATGTATCGTTACCGTTTCCATGTAGACGATTAATCAAATGTGCTTCTTCATCACTTAAATTACAACTATCTATTAACTGGTTCATACTCACACCCTTACGCGCCAAACGAATTGCATGGTCATAATTCTGTTGCTGTGAGCTCATGCCCAAATCAAGTGTGTTCTGATGCTCTTTTAATTGATTAAGTGTTTGTTCAAACCGTGATATTTTTTTATCAGAGCCAACGGCACCGGCACATAATACTGATAATTGATCTTGTAAACCGGCAATTTTTGCTGCCTGATGTTTGTTTAACTTAAATAATCGGTAAGATGTTGTTGCTACGATGACTGCAACAAGGCTTATGCTTGTAACGAGTATTATTGTCATCATTTTACTGTCTCCTGTACGAATGGTTTGATTCAAACATATTCATCAAATAGACCATGGTGAGGTCTTTTTCTTGATGCATCATCATCATTCTTTTCTTTTTCAGCATCATTGTCATGCTGAGGCGATTTTTTCTTTTCTTGACGTTTATCTTCTGGTGGCGGATTAACCGGTAAAGAAGGTCCTGATGGCTGAGTAGGGTTAATATTTTCGGCCATCAGTCTCTTATCTTTTAGAAGCTAGAGAAATCAGAGATTTCTTCTTCAGTTAAAAATTTATCAACATCAACAAGAATTAATAAGTTTTCATCTCGGCTACAAACACCTTGAATAAAGCGTGAACTATCGTCACTACTGACATTCGGAGCTGAGTCAATTTCTGATTGGTGTAAGTAAACAACTTCAGCCACACTATCAACTAACATGCCGATCACATTACCATTGACTTCAACAATAATAATTCGTGTGTGATCATCACTTTCTTTAGACGTTAAACCAAAGCGGCGTCGAGTATCAATAACCGTAACGACATTACCACGTAAGTTAATAATACCTATCACATAATCAGGTGCCCCAGGAACAGGAGCAATTTCGGTAATACGGAGCACCTCTTGCACCTGCATTACATTGATGCCATAGGTTTCACTTTCTAATTGATATGTTACCCATTGTAGTATCGGGTCATTTTCTTCAATATCATCTTGGCTCATTAGTTCTAACCTTTTACATTATGACAAAATCAGGTCACAAAAAGTCCGGCTGACAAAATATCGACAACCAGTATTCATAGTTTATATTAAAGCAGTATTCATGCCATGTAATTATTTGACTTATTATATCTCAAGCTGTTTCACAAACTCTTCAATATCAAGAATACTACACATTTTATCAAGTACAGTACCTGCTAACCAAGGGCGCTTTCCAGCTTGTTGACGCCAACGTACTTCTTCAGAGCTTAAAGTAACAACTTTACTTACTTTATTACAAGCCAATCCCCAGTTTCCATCAGCTATCAAAATAATAAAATTAGATTTTTCTTGATTCTTTTGAAGCTTACTAGGGAGGATAATATGTGCTGTATCGACGACTTGTGTGTGTTGGTGGTCTTGACTATACAAGCCTAAATACCAACTAGGTTTGCCTGCTAGTTTAGGTAAATCTTTTTCAGGCCAAGTTAAAATACCATTTAATTCATGTAAGGGAATCGCTAGCTTTAGACCGTGAATCTCAAAAAGAAGTGCTTGAAAAGGAGAGTCACGCCAATGACCATTGCGATGATTTTTATCTTCAGATTGCGACAGCGCTATAGCATGCTGACTTGTTGCAATAATATCATCACTCTGAACTTCATTTGATTCCTCAAATAGCATATCGTTCAGATAGGCTGAAAGTGCCTGTTCAGGTTCAGCAAGATGTGTAGGCTTAGACATGTGACAATTTACTCGGATCGTAACTAGGATTATTCAAGTGCTCTAATAATTTTGCATAGGCGATAGAGCCACGGGAAGTCTCGTTCATTATAGGTAGAGGAATACCTGCTCTACTCGCATCACGAAAATGGGTGTCAACAGGAATCACATCATTCCAAACACTATCGTTATGCTTCTCTTGTAACATTTCTAAACTTTGCATTGAGGCATTTGTTCGACGGTCAAACATAGTAGGAATAATTAAATAAGGTAATCCCTGTTGCCGAGTATGATTGACCATTCCTAATGTATGTAGCATGCGTTCTAGGCCTTTTAATGCCAGAAACTCAGTTTGCACGGGAATGAGTAATTGATCACAAGCGGCTAATGCATTGATCATGAGTACACCTAGCATTGGTGGACAGTCAATTAAAATGTTTGGGAAACGGTCACCAAGAATGGCCAAGGTCTTTTTAATGACTAAACCTTTACCTCCTTGCGCACCTAGTTGACGATCTAAAGTTGCCATTGCTGTTGATGCAGGTAATAAATAAAGATTATCACAGCTTGTTTTCTGTAAAGAGTTAAAAATAGCAGTATTAGGACTATTATCCATTTTCTGGAATAAGGTATAAATACTATTTTCTATTGTATCTGGATCATAACCAAAGTACGTGGTGAGTGAGCCATGAGGATCCATATCCAGGATCAACGTTGGTTTGCCTTGCTTTGCTAATAAACTCGCTAAGCTGACAACAGTCGTTGTTTTACCCACACCACCTTTTTGGTTGGCAACAGCCCATATAGTCATGGTGTACTTTCCTCTAATCCTTCGTTTTGTACAGGCTTTATTGGAACAATACGTGGGCCAGTTGTAACCGTAGCTTTGACAGGAAATATATTAGGTAAATCTGATTCTTGTTGTGATGTCGTTATCGGCTCTTTTATAGAACGATTAGTTTTATCGTTAGCCAATATAACGAGGACCACGCGCCGATTTTTTTGTCTACCTTCTTCTGTTGAGTTATCTGCAACGGGTTTAAATTCACCAAATCCAATTGCTGATAGCCTTGCTGGGTTTACACCATAGCGATCAAGTAAATGTACAACACTGGCTGCTCGTGCAGCTGATAATTCCCAATTTGATGGGAATCTAGGTGTGTGTATAGGGTTATTATCAGTAAATCCTTCAACTTGAATTAGATTTGATGAATCACGAAGAATATTAGCTACTTTACCTATGATAGGAACAGCCATTTTTGCCAAGCGGGCTTCACCACTGAAAAATAATACATTGGATTTCATTTCAAGCTCTAGCCAATCTTCACCTTGTTTAATAATGACATCTTCATTTTCTATCATGTCGTGTAAGGATAAATTAAGTTTCTTCGAAATATTATTAATGGTCTGAATGGTTTCTTCTGAAACAGGTGGAGGAGTAAATACTTCTATTTCGGTGAGCTCGACCATTGAATCTGCGGTGTTGACAGTGAGTTGTTCAGCTGTTTTTTGTCCTTCATCGCGACTGACGTCCCCAACTTGAATTGGATCAATGCTTTTTCTAGGCGGGGTAAAGGTGGCTTCTAAGCTATCAGATAAAACACGATATTTGCCATCATTAACAGATGAAATAGAATACATCACGACAAAAAAAGCAAAAAGTAAAGTGATAAAGTCAGCATAAGAAACCAACCAACGATCATGGTTATTATGAGTTTTGACTTTTTTTCTGCGTGGCATGGTGATACTTAGCCAATGTACGCTTGTAAACGACTTTCAATATTACGAGGATTATCACCATCAGCGACACTGATTAAACCTTCAATTAACATCATATAAACGTGGCTTCGGCGTTCTATCAATGTTTGCAGTTTATTGCCAATGGGAAGGAATACCAAGTTTGCTAATACGACGCCGTAGATTGTAGCAACAAATGCGACCGAGATACCGGCACCTAAGGAGGAAGGATCTGCTAAGTTGCCCATAACATGAATTAGCCCAAGCACTGCCCCAATAATACCGATTGTAGGTGAATAGCCGCCCATAGCCTCAAATACTCTTGAGGATTGAAGATCATGATTCTCTTGTATATCGAGATCATTTTCTAATATTTCTCGAATCATTTCTGGAGTTGCACCATCGGAAATGAGTTGTAGACCTTTTTGAGTGAAAAGATCCTCTTCAAGCTCGGCAAGTGTTTCTAATTTAAATAACCCTTCTTTACGAGCAATCTGGTTCCAATTAAGGATTTTGTCGAGTACTTCTTCAGCAGAATATTGAGGAGGAAAAAATACCCAAGTAAGCATTTTCAAAGCTCGAACAAATGTATTCAGAGGGGTTTGCAACATTACTGCCCCTAAGGTTCCACCGAATACTATTAATAATGCAACTGCATTCATAATAGAATCGATATGACCGCCTTCTAGGTATTGACCACCGATAATGGCACCAAAACCGATAATGAGACCAAGGAAGCTAAGAATATCCATTATGTTAACTCCGCTAAATGAATACCAATTCTATTTAGATCAAAAACTCCATCTGCAAGTCCAGCTTTTGCAATGGCCATGGGCATGCCATAAATGGTACTGCTCTTTTCGTCTTGTGCCCAAATACTAGAACCAAGATCATGTAGTGTTTGACAACCATTTTTACCATCCGAACCCATTCCAGTCAGGATGATGGCTAATGTTTGTTTAGGGTATATCTTGGCAACTGAATCAAAGGTGATATCAACACTGGGTTTATAGGTTTGGGTTGATTGACTTGCTTGAATTTCAATAAAAGGCATAGAAGCGCTGCCTTTAAGTAGCATTTGCATACCGCCAGGGGCAAGATATGCGGTTCCTGGATTAAGTTGATCACCATCAGCAGCATGTTTGATTTGAATACTACAAAGTGTATTTAAACGTTCTGCAAACGAAGGAGTAAAGGTCGAAGGCATATGCTGAACGAGGAGGATGGGATATGGAAAATTTGCAGGTAGCTGTGTTAATATTTTTTGTAAAGCAACAGGTCCACCTGTTGATGTGCCGATTACCACAATACGTAGGTCCTGAGACAGCAAATGGGACGATGTTTTCTTCGACGGTATTTGAATAGTCGGCTCGATGATTATTTTGTTTTTAAATGTTGGTGTTGTGGTTTTCTTTGCTAAATTGCGTAGTCGCTGACACAATTGTTGTTGAGCTATAGTCTTGTCGTTAGATATATCTTCAAACCGCTTAGGCATATAGTCTACAGCCCCAGCATCTAGAGCGTCTAGCGTTGATTTTGCACCTTCAGTTGTCCATGTTGATAACATCAAGATTGGCGTAGGATTCTGTGCCATAATTTTTCGAGTAGCAGTAATTCCATCCATTAGAGGCATTTCAATGTCCATAGTAATCACATCAGGCTTTAAAAGCTTAACTTGCTCGAGTGCTTCTTGACCATTATTTGCAGTGCCTACTACTGATAACTCAGGATCAGAGCTGATTATTGCAGACAGCCGTCTACGGAAAAATCCAGAATCATCAACAATCAATACACGAACAGACACGACACTCCTTAGTAGCCTCTATGGGCGTAGCTAGCCATTAGTTCAGGGAAATCAAGTATAAGTGCAATTCGTCCATCACCGGTAATTGTTGCCCCAGCTAATCCTTTTGTACCTTGAAGTAAGGCGCCAAGAGGTTTAATAACGACTTCTTCTTGACCAATGAGTTGATCCACAACAAATCCTACTCGCTGTGTGCCTACATTGACAATAACAACATGTTCAATGCGGGGTTCATCAGTATCATTAAAGGTACTTGCAAGCCATTTTCTTAAATAGAATAGAGGTAATGTTTTGCTTCTCACCATAATGGTTTGTTGGCCATCAACAATATTTGTTTTTTCTAAATCTAAGTGAAAAATTTCATTTACGCTAACTAGTGGGAATGCAAAAATTTGATCGCCTAACATCACCATTAGTGTCGGCATAATAGCAAGTGTAAGCGGGACTTTAATTGATAATGTTGTACCAACACCTACTTCAGATTTTATATCAATTACGCCGTTAAGTTTTGAAATGCTAGTTTTAACTACGTCCATTCCAACACCACGCCCAGAGATGTCCGAAATTTCTGCCTTCATTGAAAAGCCAGGGGCAAAGATTAATGCATAACTTTCAGAATCAGTAAGTCGAGAAGCAGCTTCTTCATCCATCATGCCTTTTTCAACAGCCTTACCACGAAGGATATCGGCATCCATACCTGCACCATCATCTGAAATAGTGAGTAAGATATGGTCGCCTTCTTGGGCGGCACCTAAAATTACCTGTCCTTGACGGGGTTTGCCAGCAGCTTCACGTATATCGGGCATCTCAACACCATGATCGACAGCATTTCTAACCAAATGCACAAGAGGATCAGCTAATGCTTCAACAAGGTTTTTATCTAAATCAGTTTCTTCACCACGAAGTTCAAGGTTGATGTCTTTTTTCAAGCTACGAGCAAGATCGCGTACAACACGAGGAAAACGACCAAATACCTTCTTAATTGGTTGCATTCTCGTTTTCATAACAGCTGTTTGTAAATCGCCAGTGACAACAGCTAAATTACTGACTGCTTTGGCCATTTCTTCATCTTCGAGTGCTGTTTCTAATGTACTAATTCTATTCCGAACAAGAACTAACTCACCAACCATGTTCATAATATCATCTAAACGACTGGTATCAACTCGGACAGTTGTTTCCGCTGGTTTGGCTGTAGCGGCAGGTTTTGCCGCTGGGTCAGATTTTTTGACAGCAGGCGTAGCATCAACTTTTGCTTTAGGTTTAGCTGCTGGAGTTGGTTCAGGTTTAGCTGTTGGTTCTGCTACTGTTTCAGGTTTTGCCGCTGGACTTTTACCTTGCAGTTCATCTAGTAGTGCTTCAAATTCTTCTTCAGTAATATCATCACTATCTGATTTTTCTGGAGCAGTAGCTGTGGGCACCGGCTTTTCTTCAGATTTTGAGCTTTCAATTCCTGGTGCGCTATCACCATGTAACTGGTCAAGTAATGCTTCAAACTCATCATCAGTAATATCATCACTGTCAGTAGCTGTAGTCACTGCAACTGGTTCAGGTTCTGCTTCTACTTCTGGCACAGGTTCTTCTGTAACTGTAGCATCTCCAGTAAGGTATGCAGAAAGCTGATTTAGAACGGTAGGATCGGCGGGTGTAGGAAATTCCCCTGATTTTGTTTCATCAAACATACTGTTAAGAATATCGAGTACTTTGAGAAAAGTATCCATCATCTCAGCGTCAACTTCTTTATCGCCTTGACGTAAAAGGTTAAATAAATCTTCACACTTGTGACATAGACCTACCATGGCATCTAGGCTTAAGAAGCCAGCGCCACCTTTTATGGTATGAAATCCACGGAATATAGAATTGAGTAGGTCACTATCTTCAGGTTTAGTTTCGAGCTCAACTAGTTGCTCATTTAATCCTTCTAATATTTCTTCCGCTTCAACTAAAAAATCCTGAAGGATTTCATCATCAGAGTCTAATGCTGCCATCTTTATTTATCCTTTAGAAGCCCAGACTTGATAACAAATCATCGACCTCATCTTGATCATTAACAACATTAGGGTTATCACCGGCATTAATCTGAGGCCCCTCAGCTTTAATTGGATCAACTTCTTTGCTGTTTTTCGGTTTACTCTCAATATGCTGACCGGCAATTTTTACCAGTCGCACTAAATTATCTTCTACTTCTGCAACCAAATCGATGACTTGGCGAATAACTTGTCCTGTTAGATCCTGAAACCCCTGCGCCAGCATCATTTCAGATAAGTTGGTATGGATCTGTTCAGAATGTTGTTTTACTTGAGGCAAATAAACTTCAATTTCTTTACTCATTGAGCGAAATTCATCAGCGTTCATTTCTCTCATGCGAAAACGATGCCAACTCTGCTCTATTTTATCAGCCGTTAATTTAAGGTCGGAGGCAAGAGGTAATGTTTGATCAATAAAGCCAAGCGTTTTGTGAGCAGCATCTTCAGTGGTCGTAATGACATAGTTGAGACGTTCACGGGTATTTGGCATATCATTTTCGGTCAAATCAATTAAACGAGAGTCCAAATTAAAATTATTCATGGCTTCATGGAGTTCTCGAGTTAATTTTCCAACTTCATGGAAAAGTTCACTTTCTTGAGATTGCGTAAGAATAGCGAGTTGATGCTCAACTGCTTTCTCATTATCTGACTCTAGTGCTGAGATTAGGGCTCGAGCAGCTTCAAGTTGTACTGTTTTATTGATGTCCATGATGAGCCTTATATTATTGCGCGTCGATTCGTTCGAAAATTTTATCAATTTTCTCTTTAAGAGTAGCAGCTGTGAATGGTTTTACAACATAACCATTTACACCTGCTTGAGCAGCAACAATAATTTGTTCACGTTTAGTCTCAGCCGTTACCATCAAGACGGGAATATTGGCTAGTTTCTCATCAGCTCGAACAGCCTTTAGCAGGTCAATTCCTTGCATGCCGGGCATATTCCAGTCTGTGACGAGAAAATCTATACCTCCAGCTTGGAGTATAGGTAATGCAGTTAAACCATCATCAGCTTCAGTGGTGTTATTGAAGCCTAAGTCACGTAGTAAATTCTTTATTATTCGTCTCATTGTGGAAAAATCATCTACGATAAGAATTTTCATATTTTTATCCAAGGGGCACCTCCAGTATTTAGTTTAGCCAGTCACTTAATTTAGAGCGAAGCCGGATGACAGTTTGGCTGTGTATTTGACTAACACGAGATTCACTGACACCTAGTACTTCACCAATTTCTTTCAAATTTAGTTCTTCATTATAGTACAGTCCCATCATTAATTTTTCACGTTCAGGGAGTGTTTTTATTGCTTCAGCCATTGCCTCTTGAAATCCATCAGATTGAAGTGAGTCAACAGGGCCTGATAAAGCAGCAGTGATAGGCTTTGCATGCGCTTCATCATTGTCTGTAAATTCATCAAGACTAAAGACTTGATGTCCGGCTGAATCATGTAGTTGTTGATGATATTCCTCAATGCTAATGCCAAGGGTTTTAGCAATTTCACCATCATGGGCATGTCGCCCTTGTTGTTGTTCTATTTCACGCATAACATTAGAAATTTCACGGGCTTTCTTGTGCACTGATCGTGGTGCCCAGTCATTGCGACGAATTTCATCTAACATTGCACCGCGGATACGTATGCCTGCATAGGTTTCAAAGCTAGCACCTTGGCTTGCATTGTAATGTTGTGATGCATCGAGTAGGCCTATCATGCCTGCTTGAATAAGATCGTCTACATCAACGGTATGTGGCAGGCGTGCAATTAAGTGGTAAGCAATACGCTTTACTAAAGTGGCATGTTTCTCAACAATGTCAGACATCGATATTTTTGATGTTTCTGTGTTGCTATACATGGCTGCTGCATTCACCTTATGCTACATCCAAACTTGCTTGGATGAGACGTTCGACAAAAAATTCCATATGACCACGCGGTTGCTTTTGGACCGGCCAGTAATCTACTTTTTTTGCTAAGTGAATAAAGGCTGTGGCAGATTTGCTTCGTGGAATATATTCGACTACCGCACGTTGTTTTTTGACAGCACGACGTAAGTCTTCATCAAAGGGAACAATTCCCATAAAGTCTAAGTTAACTTCAAGGAAACGGTCACAAACTAAAGATATTTTATTGAATAACTCACGACCTTCTTGCACACTTCTGGTCATATTGGCAATGATATGAAAATGAACAACACCATATTCACGGCTGAGTAATTTAATAAATGCATAAGCATCTGTAATTGAAGCGGGTTCATCACAGACAATAACAATCACTTCTTGTGCTGCACGAGTGAAGCTAACGACACTGTCGGAAATACCTGCCGCGCTATCGATCATTAAGATATCAATCTGATCATCCATCTCACTAAATGCTTGGATCATGCCAGCATGTTCAGCAGGACTTAACTCGGCCATTTTCTGTACGCCAGAAGCAGCAGGAATTATTTTTAAACCAGAAGGGCCTTCGACAATAATCTCTGCCAGAGTTTTACTTCCATCAAGTACATGTAATAAGTTGTATTGTGGGTGCAGGCCTAGCATGACATCAATATTCGCCATACCTAAGTCAGCATCAAGCAATAGTACTTGTTTACCTTGCGATGCGAGAGCAACACCAAGATTAACAGTAACGTTTGTTTTACCAACACCACCTTTACCACTGGCCACAGCAATGACTTTGACAGGGCGGGGCGGACGTGTCATTTTTCTAAGGCCATTAGCTTGGTCATTAGGTTCATCAACCATAAGCTGCAAAACCTCCATAGCTAGAGAGGGTTTGTGGATCGAGCTGTTGTTCTGTTTCGTTCATTAAGTCACTTGCCTGCTTTACTAATGTATTTGGGCGGGCAAGACTGAAATCTTCAGGCACTTGCTGGCCGTTACAAATATAAGCTAATGGTAGTTTGTGACGAATCAATGCTGATATCGCACCACCTAAACTATCGGCTTCATCTATCTTAGTCAAAATACAACCACTCAACTCAAGGTGAGAGAAAGTGTTAATAATATCATTTAGACCACTTGCTTGGGTGGTTGCAGATACAGTTAAGTAATTTTTTATTTTAGGGGACTGCTGTTTAAGGACTGAGAATTTCTCTGCTAACTGAATATCACGCTGATTCATACCTGCTGTATCAATGAGGATAAAACGGCGATCTAGTAGATCATTCAAGGCATCACCGAGTTCTTGATGTGTTTTAGCAACACGAACAGGCACGCCTAAGATACGAGCATAAGTACGTAATTGTTCTTGCCCGCCAATTCGGTAACAATCCGTTGTAATGAGAGCGACATTTTTGGCTCCATGTTTTAAGGCGCATCTTGCGGCAATTTTGGCAACGGTTGTTGTTTTACCCACACCTGTAGGACCCACTAAAGCATAGATACCACCTCGAGTAATGATGTCATCGTCATCCAGTGGTATCTCACTTGCTAAGCGCCCTAAAGATTGATGCCATGCAAGTTCCAAATCATCAGGCTGATTAGTTTGAGCGGTTATTTTTTTTGCAACATCAAGCTGAACGCCCATTTGTAAGAAGCGTTGTAATAGCTGAACTTGTAGTGGACTATTATGTTCCATATCTTTCCATGCTAAATCTGATAGTTGATTTTGCAACATATCTTTCAGGCCAGAAATTTCTTTACGCATTTGAACTAATGTAGGCTCTTGAGACCATACATTTTGTGGTGCTTTAGCTTGTGGGGCAATACGAGAGGCTGACTCTGCTGCAGGATTAATTTCTACTCTTGGTGCTTGAGCAGGTTCTGCGGGTCTTGCTTGTGAATGACGGTTGAACTCGGCTTCATCATAGTCAGTTGCAGCTACAATTTCGACACCGCCATCAACACGATTATTCGATAAAATGACCGCATCAGGTCCTAGTACATCGCGTACTTCTTTAATCGCTTGACGAACATCAGCTGCTTGGAAACGTTTAATTTTCATAATAATATCCTTGAGTACTAACGGCCAACGTTAGCCACAATTCGAATTTGTTTGTTATCGGGTATTTCGTTATATGACAAGACATTCAAACTAGGAATTGAATGACGAATAAAGCGTGAAATCCATGTTCTTAAACCTGCTTGAACAACCAATATGGCAGATTCCCCGGTCATTTCTTGGCGTTGTGTCGCGTCTTGTAAATTCTTATGCATATTCTCAGCAAGTCCTGGTTCTAAACTGGCGCCACCTTCTGCAGTAGCTTGTAAGGTCTGTAGCAATATCTGTTCCAGCTCAGGGTCTAAAGTGATAATGGGTAGGTCAGCTTTAATACCATTAACATGTTGAACAATAGAATGGCTAAGTGCCATGCGGGTTGAGGCGGTCAAGGCTTCTGCTTCAGGGTTACGTGCTGCCTGCTCAGATAGTGCTTCTGTAATCGTACGGATATCACGAATAGGAAGATTCTCTTCAAGCAAGTTTTGCAATACTCTTTGAACTGTTGCTAATGGTAAGGCATCAGGAACCAGACCCTCGACAAGTTTAGGTGCTGTTTTAGCTAAGTTATCAAGGAGTTGTTGAACTTCTTCTCGACCTAATAAATCATGAGCATGGCTTTGTAAGATTTTACTTAAGTGTGTTGCAATAACGGTATCAACATCTACAACGGTATAACCTTGTGCTTGAGCATGCTCACGTTGACTTGGTTCAATCCAGACTGCATCGAGACCAAAGGCTGGATCTTGACCTTTAATACCCTCTAATTCGCCAAAAACTTGACCAGGATTGATAGCCATCATTCTGTCTGGATGAACTTCAGCTTCACCAAAGGTGACGCCAAATAAAGTAATTTGATAAGCAGTAGGGGCTAAATCAAGGTTGTCACGAATATGAACCGGTGGGATTAAGAATCCTAACTCCTGAGATATTTTTTTACGGATCCCTTTGATTCGATTCATTAATTGTCCACCCTGGTTTTTATCAACGAGTGGAATTAATCGATAACCTACTTCTAAACCAATAGGATCAACAGGGCTCAAATCATCCCAGCCTAATTCTCGTTGTTCTTTAGGTGTTTCTGTTTCAGCACTAGGAACTGGGACGGCTGCTTCGGCAGTTTTTTGGCGTCGAGCTATTATCCACGATCCATAAGCACCAGCAGATGCTAACAGTAGGAAGGGCAGATTAGGCATGCCAGGAATAACGCCCATCGCACCAATAATTCCCGATGTGATGGCAAGTGTTTTTGGTTCTTTAAGTAATTGATTAGAAATCTGCTCACCCATATCTTGTTCTTTTGTCGAACGGGTAACAAGTAAGCCTGCTGCTGTAGCAAGGAGTAGGGAAGGTATTTGAGCGACAAGACCATCACCAATAGTCAGTAATGTGTAGTTATGGCCCGCTTCAGCAAAGCTCATATCATGTTGTACTACACCGATGACCAGTCCGCCGATGAGATTAACAAACAGGATTAAGATACCAGCAACTGCATCACCTCGAACAAACTTACTAGCACCATCCATAGAACCGTAAAAGTCAGATTCTTGCATGATTTCTTCTCGACGGGCACGAGCTTCATCTTGATCAATGAGACCGGCATTTAAATCGGCATCAATCGCCATTTGTTTACCAGGCATAGAGTCTAAGGTGAAACGAGCACTTACTTCAGCAATACGAGTCGCACCTTTGGTAACCACCACAAAGTTAATGATGACGAGAATGGAAAATACAACAAAACCAACCGTGTAGTTACCACCAATGACAAATTCACCGAATGCTTCGATAACTTGCCCTGCTGCAGCTGTTCCTGTGTGACCATCTAATAACACGACACGAGTTGATGCAACATTTAGTGCTAAACGTAATAGGGTGGCAATAAGGAGAATACTGGGAAATGAACCAAAATGTAGTGGTTTAAGCACATAAATACTGGCTAACATAATAACCAGTGATAAGGCGATATTGAAACTGAATAGCATGTCGAGCATAAAGGGTGGTAGAGGAAGTACTACCATGGCTAATAAGGCGACTAATACCATAGGTGCTGCAAGCCCACCGTTGGCAATTGATCTTAGTCGAGCCATTAAGTCATTATTTTCCATTTATCTCTAATCTCGTTTTAATTCATCTGGTATTGGCAAGTCCTCCGTATTGATATGAGGCTTGTTACCACCTCGGTTGTTATAGCGACGTAATTGGAAGACAAACGCTAACACTTGAGCTATTGCAATATATAGACCAGAAGGAATCTCATCGCCAATTTCTGTACTAAAATAAATAGCACGAGTGAGTGGTGGTGCAGACAAAACAGGCACTTCATTAGCTTCACCGACCATGCGAATTTGTTGTGCAATGAGATCGGCACCTTTAGCAACGAGAATAGGAGCGCCTGTACCTGCTTGGTCATAACGTAGTGCAACAGCATAGTGAGTTGGGTTGGTGATAATGACGTCAGCCTGTGGTACATCTTGCATCATGCGTTGTTGTGATAACTCAATTTGCATGCGACGGATACGACCTTTTTGCTCAGGATTACCATCTGATTCTTTGCTTTCATCTTTTACTTCTTGCTTAGTCATCTTGAGCTGGCGGATGTGATTCCAATGTTGGAAGGGAACATCGATGAGGGCAATTAAAATTAAACTACTAGATATGGCAAGAAAGACCCAGAGTACTAAACCTCCTAAGTCAGACATGGCTACTTCAACTTCTTGTTTACCGAGTGTCAATAATTGGTCGCGTAAACTCCAGATTATTAAGGTTGAAATAATGCCGACAAGTAAAAATTTTGCCAAGGCTTTGACGAGCTCGATAAGGCCTTGAGGTCCTAAAATACGTTTTAAACCTTTTAAGGGATCAAGTTTTTCCAATTTGACACCGAAGGCTTTAACTGAGAAGTTCCAACCACCGGTACTGGCTGGAGCAATGAGTGCTGCCAATACAGTAATTGCGAGGAATGATCCTAGGTCAAAAGCGATTGTTTCAATGGCATAGAAAGCATGTTGAATAATGGCGGTAGGATCGAATATCTCCTTCCGTGTGAAGCTAAATGATTTTTCCATTACTTGTGCAACGCTACGGATTATTCGTTCACCCAAAAACATCATGGCAACCGCACTCGCAATTAAAACAAGAACCGTTGTAAATTCCTTTGAACGAGGAACTTGACCCTTCTCACGTGCGTCATTAAGACGCTTGGCGGAGGGCTGTTCGCTTTTTTCTTGACCTGATTCTTCAGCCATTAGGCTGTTCCTCCAGGCTGAACGAATAGACGAATCATCTGTAGCATGTGATCAGACATGGAGAGTAGATGATTGGCTATCGAGGGTAAGGTGACAAACATAATGGCAAAACCTAGGATGATTGTCATTGGGAAGCCGATAGAAAAAGGACTGATTTGAGGGGCAGCTCGTGACAAGATACCAAAGGCAAGGTTAACCATCATCAAAGAACCAATAGCCGGCAAGGCAACCAGTACACCCGAGGCATACATCCAGCTAGCTTGGCCGACTAGCCCATAGAAGCTTGTACTTGTTAAGCCTGAAGTCGAGATAGGTAGGGTGATAAAACTCTCAGCAAGCACTTGAATCAGAATGAGGTGACCATTCAGGCTGATAAATACAAGCGTGACAAAAATTAAATAGAATTGACTGATTACAGGTACGGTTACACCATTTTGGGGATCAACCATTGATGCAAAACCAAGACCCATTTGCATGGCAATTATTTGCCCACCAATGATGAAAGCATTAAAAAGAAATTGCAGCATAAACCCCATGCACGCACCAATGAGTATTTGTTGAGCTACAATCATTAAACCCATACCACTAAGCGGATCGACAGCAGGTGCTAAATAAGGAATAGATGGAACAATAGCGATGCTAATAGCAAGGGCAATGAGTAATCGACTTCGTGTATTAACAAAGTTACTACTAAAGATCGGCGCAGCCATTACAAGGGCAGCAATTCGAAAAAAAGGCCAAATATAACTACCGAGTATGCCAGTTAATTCTGCAGTACTTATGTCCATATGAAAACTCTAATTAAGGTGGTCAGAGTGTTCATCATTAACCGATCAGGAAGGGAATATCTTCAAATACGCGTTGGGCATAGCCTGTGAGAAGGCTGAGCATCCATGGTCCAGCGAGTACTAAAACTAAAATAGTGACCAATAACTTAGGAATAAAGCTCAAGGTTTGTTCATTGATTGACGTTGCAGCTTGAAACATACTAACGAGTAAACCCACAAATAACGCAGGCAACAGAATAACAGCAATCAACATAGTGATGATCTGTAGGGTTTGCTGCATGATTGTGAGGACTGTTTCAGGTGTCATAATCTGTAACGCCTTCTAGACGTAAAAGCTCGACGCTAATGTGCCCATTAATAATGCCCAACCATCAATTAATACGAATAACATTAATTTAAAGGGTAAGGAAATTAACATAGGGGATAACATCATCATACCCATTGCCATTAGAACGCTGGCAACAACTAAGTCAATGATTAAGAATGGAATAAATATTAAAAATCCAATTTGAAAAGCTGTTTTTAATTCACTGGTTACAAAAGCAGGAAGCAATAAAGTGAAAGGCACTTCTTCAGCTGTATTTAATTCACCATGGCCAGCAATATTTGCAAATAATTCAATATCACTTTCACGTGTTTGAGCCAGCATAAACTCTTTAAATGGTGTGCTAGCTTGTTCAGCAGCATCCAGTACTTCAATTTCACCATCCATATAAGGTTTGACACCATTTTGATAAGCATTATCAAAGACAGGATGCATGATAAAAAAGGTTAAAAATAAAGATAAACCAATTAAAACTTGGTTTGAAGGTGTCGACTGCACACCCATTGCCTGACGGAGAATAGATAAGACAATAATAATTCGAGTAAATGAAGTCATCATCATTAACGCTGCAGGTAATAGCGTTAAAACGGTCATTAAAGCCAAAATTTGTAAGGTGACAGTATAATTCTGCCCACCATCTTCAGCTGTTGTTAGGGTGACAGCTGGTATGCCTGGTTCAGCCATCGAGATTAATGGCATAACTAATAAAAGCAGTGCAAGTATTCCGCGAATCATGACTTACCTTTTTGTTGCATTATTTGTTGTAGCTTATCAGCAAAGCCAGAGGAATGAGATTGCTTGTTTTCCGTATCAATCGCTTCTTCAAGTACATGTAATGTTTGTACCTGTTGTGATGTGACACCGACTAAAATTTGTTGCTTGCCTACTTGTAATAAAACAGCACGTTCACGAGGACCCAAGGACAAGCTAGCAATAATCTGCATATCACGATTAGATGAGGCATTGAACTGTCCTGTTTTACGTAATAACCAAGCTAAAAAAGCAATAATGGCTAAAACTAAAAGTAAGCCCAGTAGTGTTTCAACGATTGCCCCTGTATCAACAGGCGAGGAGCTGAGTGTTTTTGATGAAAGAGCCGTTTTATCAACTTGTTCAGCAGCCATACTGACAGATGACAATAAAGCAAAAATAAAGAAGCTAAAAGCTTTGCTTAGCAAGGAGATCATTTTAATTTCTTAATTCGTTCTTCAGCACTGATGACATCAGTAAGGCGAATACCGAACTTATCGTTCACCACAACCACTTCACCGTGGGCAATGAGGGTTTCGTTAACTAATACATCCATTGGCTCACCTGCAAGTCGATCTAACTCTACAACAGAACCTTGACTGAGCTGTAATAAATTTCGGACGTTAATTTTCGTGCGACCAATTTCCATTGAGATTGTGACGGGAATATCTAGAACCATATCCAGATCAATATCTATGTCATTACGTGCCGGTTTGGCATCATCATCAAGTTGAGTTATCGGTGCTGCAGTTGCTTCGGCATCAGATTGTTCTTCAAGTGCCGCTGCCCAAGGATCTTCTTCTGCTCCTGCCTCAGGTGCTGACTCTTCTAGTGCTGCTGCCCATTCATCTGCAACTTCTTGATCACTTTGTTTAGTATCTTCACTCATAATTTTGTACTCTATTTAGTTACTTCTTTTGCAAGACAAATTGAGGGGTTGTATCTTTGGGATGTTCAATTATCTCTTGGATTTTTAATGCCGTTTTACCCTTATGTTCACCAAAGGTTGAATTAAATAAGGGAATGCCTTCAGCTTTTGTTACCACTGTTTTTGGCATTTCAATAGGTAAAATATCACCTGCTTTAAAAGCAAGAATCTTTTTTAAACTCATTTCAATCTGAGTAAATTCTGCAGAGAGATTTACATCGGCAAGTAAAACCTCTTCTTGCATAGATTTTTTCCATCGTCCATCATCTGTAGAGCTATCACTTTGAATACCGGTATCAAGTAATTCACGGATAGGTTCAATCATTGAATAAGGCAAGGTAATGTGGATATCGCCACCACCACCATCTATTTCGACATGAAAACTTGAAATGACAACAACTTCACTCGGGCTGACCACATTAGCAAATTGAGGGTTAACTTCATGATTAACGAACTCAAATTCCATATTCATTACTGGTGACCAAGCTTCAGTTAGATCCTTGAAGCATAGATTAAGAACCATATTTATGACTCGCAATTCTGTCGAGGTAAATTCACGACCCTCGATACGAGCTTGAAAACGACCTTCGCCACCAAAATAGTTATCTAGAATAGAAAAAACGAGTTTAGGTTCAAACACGATAAGTCCTGTACCTCGTAATGGATTCATATGAATAATATTCAAACTGGTAGGAACAAATAGCGTGTGAATATATTCTGAGAACTTCATTACTTGCACGCTACTCACTGAAATTTCAGCAGAACGACGAAGCATATTAAATAGACTAATTCTTAGATAACGACCAAAACGCTCATTGATCATCTCAAGCGTTGGCATTCTGCCACGAATGATGCGATCTTCATTACCAAAGTTATAATCGCGGGCGTTACCATCATCTTCGACCACATCATCTATGGTTTCTATTTCGTCACCACCCATACCATTAAGTAGGGCATCGACTTCATCTTGTGAAAGTATATCGTGAACAGCCATAATATTTATTGCATGATCAAGCTGGTGAAATAGACTGCTTCTAACTCACCCTGATGCTTTTCTGCTTTTAATACCTTATTAATAGTTGCAAGTGTTTGTTGTTGTAATGCTTTAGTACCTGCAGTTGTACTGAGTTCGTCATATTTTTGACCCAGTAGTAACATCAGTAAATTATGTTGAATAGCAGGAGTGTGTAGGTTGAATGCATCAATCGTTGCTTGATCTCGGGCCATTACTTTTAATTTAACTTGAAGGTAACGAACAGCACCCTGACTTTGATCTTTAAAGTTAACGACAAGTGGTTTTTCAACGGTAAAGTATATAGCGGCTTGCTTAACTGGGGCCGCAGCCTCAGTAGCTTCATCAGTAGCAGCTTCATCACCACCTAGGAACATTGCTGCACCAGCACCTATTAGAGCGAGTACAACAACAGCAATAATGATAATCATTTTTTTTGATTTACCACCACCGACTTCTTCTGTTATCTCAATGTCGTCTTTTTCTTCAGCCATTTGGAGCTATCCCATTTGTTTTTAAATAATTAAGCAATTACTGTGCCTGTTATTGCAGTATAAAACTAGTGAAGTAAACAGCATCAAGATTATCTTTGCCTGTTTCTTCTTTTAACAAGGCTTTAACCGCAGTTAGAGAGCTGACTTGTAATGCTTTCCTACCTGCGACAGTACTGACTTCGTCGAATGATTGTTCTGAAAATAGGCTGCGTAATGCATCTTGTAACATTGGTAGGTTGAGTTCTGCATGATCAATGATTTCTTGGTCATGAGCCATTAGTGTTACTTTGATTTGTAGATAACGAACTTGCTTGGCACTTTGATTCAAGAAATTAATCGTAAATGGTTCTGGGATTTTGTAATAAATAGCTGCTGGTGCAGCAGCTGGCTCATCTGCTGCCAGAATTGGAAATGCGATTGCTGAAAGAAAAAGTATAAAGAGGATTCTCATAGATTGGTGCATTGCTTGGTATACTCCCTGTTTGAGTTGATGGCCCATATTACTTTAAATTAGTTGATTCAGTGGGTTTTAGACAAAATTATGACAAGCTTATTCAATGGGTGAAAGGGGTAGAAGACAATTGGCTGAAAACAAGATGGATAATTTACAAGATAATGAAGCCTCACTATGGGACAAAATTGCTACTTTTCCTCAGTATCTTATTCCGCAACATACATTATCGGTGTTGATGCATAAGCTGACTCGATGTGAAATAACGTGGTTTAAAAATAGCTTTATTCGCTTCATTACTGCTAAATACAAAGTTAATATTAACGAAGCTGCGCAAACTGACTTAGCATTTTTTGCTAGTTTCAATGCCTTCTTTACTCGCCAATTACGCCCAGGTGTGCGCCCTTTGGCAGAAGGTGAAGATGTCATTACATCACCTGTTGATGGTGCTATTAGTCAAATAGGCGATATTAATAACAATCAAATTGTTCAGGCGAAAGGGCGTGAATATAGTGTATTGGAATTATTAGGTGGCGATGAAGTATTGGCTAAGCAGTTTGATCAAGGTCAATTTGCCACAATTTATTTGTCACCAAAAGATTATCACCGTATCCATATGCCGCTTGCGGGTCAGTTACAACAAATGGCCTATATTCCAGGGAAGTTGTTTTCAGTTAGCCCGCGTACAGCTCGTACAGTGCCAAAATTATTTGCTCGAAATGAACGCGTCGTGACCGTGTTTGAAACTGAGCAAGGTCCTATTGTTATGGTACTAGTCGGCGCTATTTTTGTCGGTAGTATGGAAACAGTTTGGGCAGGAATGATTACACCGCCCTATGGAAAAGAAATTCAAAACTGGCACTATCAAGATGAACAAGCCATTAGCCTACAAAAGGGTGAGGAAATGGGCCGTTTTAATATGGGCTCAACAGTGGTGATGTTATTACCGAAAGGAATGACAAAGTTTAAATCAGAACTCGATGCTGAAACAGCCGTTCAAATGGGACAAGCAATGAGTTAATCACTTTGAGGTGATCTATCAAGGGTATATAATCAAGCATAAAGTGTAGTACCAAAGACTGGAGCTCACAATGTCAACATTAGACAAGAATGCAACTTCTACTTGGCATGCAAACAGCCAAACAGAAGTGCTGGAAAAACTCACAAGTTCTCTAGATGGCTTAACACAGTCAGAAGCAGACTTGCGGCTCGAACGTAATGGCCCCAACCTCTTGCCAGAGGGTAAAACACGCACTCCCTTACAACGGTTTCTTTCCCAATGTCATAACGTACTAATTTATGTTTTGATGGTAGCCGCAGGCATCACGGCATTTTTGGGGCACTGGGTTGACTCAGGCGTTATTTTTGGTGTTGTTATCATTAATGCTGTTATTGGTTTTGTCCAAGAAGGTAAAGCTGAAGATGCTTTACGCGCTATAAAACAAATGTTGTCATCCCAAGCTTTGGTTTTGCGTGGAGGCCGGCGCATCACCATTGGTGCCGAAGAGTTAGTAGTTGGTGATATTGTCTTCTTGCAATCAGGTGATAAAGTCCCTGCTGATTGCCGGTTATTAAAAACAAAGAGCTTGAAAATTCAGGAAGCATCTTTAACGGGAGAATCTGTACCTGTCGAGAAAAATCATGATGCTGTCGATAAAGATGTTGTCTTGGGTGATAGAAGTTCGATGGCATATTCGAGTACTTTAGTGACTTATGGCCAAGGCAGTGGCGTTGTGGTTGCGACTGCGTCTGATACTGAGATTGGTCGCATTAGCTCACTGCTATCTCAAGTTGATACATTAACAACACCCTTATTAAGACAAATGGCTGAATTTGGACGGCTACTTACAGGGATTATTGTTGTCATCGCGGCATTAACTATGATCTTTGGTGTGTTTGTACACGGCAACTCACTCTCAGATATGTTTATGGCTGCGGTAGGACTCGCTGTTGCCGCTATTCCCGAAGGTCTTCCTGCCATCATGACGATTACACTCGCCATTGGTGTTCAACGTATGGCTAAACGTCAGGCAATTATTCGACTCTTACCTGCTGTTGAAACATTAGGTGCTGTTACGGTTATTTGCACAGATAAAACAGGCACATTGACTCGTAATGAAATGACGGTGACTAATGTGGCGACTGCTGGAGGGGGATTATTTGATATTAGCGGTGTTGGCTATGATCCTCATGGTGATTTTCTTAGTAACGACAATGAGATTGATTTTAGTGAACATCCCATTTTAACAGAGCTCATGAGATCGGCCTTATTATGTAATGATGCCGTATTAAAAAAACAAGACGATGAATGGCTGCTGCAAGGTGATCCGACAGAAGGTGCTTTATTAACCCTAGGAATGAAAGCAGGACTAGATTTTAGTTTTGAGCATGAAGCTTGGCCTCGAACCGATATTATTCCCTTTGAATCTCAGCATCAGTTTATGGCCACACTTCATCATGACCATACTGGACAAGGAGTTTCTTATATTAAAGGCGCGCCCGAGCGACTCTTTGCTATGTGTGACTTCCAACGTGTCGGAGTAGAAGATGAGGCACTTGATCTCAACTACTGGCATGCTCAAATAGAGATTATGGCTCTAAGAGGGCAGCGAGTATTGGCTATTGCCTGTAAAAAATCAGCATCAGAACATCATGAATTAGCGTTTACAGATATAGAACAAGGCCTGACCTTATTAGGCATTGTAGGTATGATTGATCCGCCTCGCGAAGAAGCGTGTAAGGCAGTGATGCAGTGTCAATCTGCAGGAATTAGAGTCAAAATGATCACAGGTGATCACGCCATCACTGCAGCAGCTATCGGTACTCAAATGAGCATCGGCGATGGAAAAACGGTGTTAACAGGCCATGAAATAGAATCAATGACGGATGAAGAGCTACGTGCTGTGGTTAATGACATTGATATATTTGCTCGCTCAAGTCCAGAGCATAAGCTTCGTTTAGTTAAGGCATTGCAATCATTGGGGCATGTCGTCGCCATGACAGGAGATGGTGTTAATGATGCCCCAGCACTGAAGCGTGCAGATGTCGGTACCGCAATGGGGCAAAATGGTACAGAAGTAGCACAAGATGCAGCTGAGATGGTGTTAGCGGATGACCGCTTCTCATCTATTGTTGATGCGGTTGAAGAAGGTCGAACTGTTCATGACAATCTAAAAAAAGCGATCTTATTTATATTGCCCACCAATGGTGGTGAGGCACTCATTATTATCGCTGCTATATTGATGGGCAATATGCTACCCATTACACCCGTACAAATTTTATGGGTGAACATGATAACTGCAGTGACACTCGCTTTAGCGTTGGCCTTTGAACCGCCTGAAAGTAATGTCATGCTGAGAGTACCTCGTGACCCTAAAGAGCCGCTTCTAACACCGCTATTTTTATGGCGTATTGCCTTTGTCTCGGTGATTCTTATGGTGGGTACTTATGGCTTATTTAGTTGGCAACAAGCACAAGGTGCAACAATTGAATATGCTCGTACAGTGGCAGTGAATACCTTAGTTATGTTTGAAATATTCTATCTGTTTAACTCACGTTACATTTCTAACTCAGTGCTTAGTAAACAAGGGCTGTTAGGTAATCGCTATGCTTTGTATGCCATTGCCTGCTTACTGTTATTTCAACTAGCCTTTACTTACCTTGGCCCAATGCAAAGCTTGTTTGGAACGACAGGGATAGGGTGGACGGCATGGCTAATCATCATACTAGTTTCATCATCAGTGTTATTTTTAGTTGAAATAGAAAAGTATGTGGTGCGGTGGTTGAAGTAGTAAGTATTAAAAAATGTACTAACTTGTTATTAACGAGAATAATAATTCTCTGTAATTCATATACATATAAGGACTAAAATTCCTAGTAATACGATAATAAAGGTTAAACAGAGAGGCTATTGCAAAACTGTCGAGATTAGACTGACATGATTAGAAATATTATTCAAACTAGTCCGTTCAGGATAAAAATGGGGGAGGTGGGAGCAGAAACAAAAAAGCCAGATTCAGTTTCCTAAATCTGGCTTTCGTTTTTCTAAGCGATTAAAGTATTAAACTTCATTACGCCACTGATGACAAGAATCATCGAAGATAACACTACCTTCTTCAGGTCCCCATGTACCAGCATCATATTTATGTACAAAGTCTTGTTCTTTAGACCATTTCTCAATAATTGGATCAACGGCTTTCCATGCAAGATCAACTTCATCAGAACGTAGGAACAATGAACGGTCACCTAAAATAGCATTGAGGATCATGGCTTCATAAGCATCTAGTTTATGTTTTTCATCTTCATCTTCTGCTGTTTCTAAACCCACTGCGTGGGCTTTGATTTCTAAGCCTGGCTCTTTCGCTTGCAGTTCAATACGTAAGGTATTGTCAGGTTGTAAGCCCATTGTGATCCAGTTAGCGTGGCTATTGCCAATATCTGTACCTTTAAATAGTTCTTGAGGTGGTTTTTTGAAACGAATAGCAATCATCGCTTTTGATTCTGGCATACATTTACCTGTACGTAGGTAAAATGGCACATCACGCCAGCGCCAGTTATCAATATAAACTTTCATAGCGGCATAAGTTTCAGTCACACTATTTGCTGGTGCATCATCTTCTTCTAAATAGCCTTTTTGTGCTTCGCCGGCTACATTACCTGCAGCATATTGACCACGGAATGCATGGCTATCAACCATATCTTCTGTAATTGGGCGAATTGCTTTTAATACTTTTACTTTTTCATCACGTAGAGATTCATCATTCAAATCTGCTGGTGGTTCCATTGCGATCAGTGTCATTACTTGTAATAAGTGACTTTGAATCATGTCACGCATCGCACCTGAACCATCGTAATAGCCTGCACGGCCACCGACGCCTTGTTGTTCTGCATGGGTGATTTGCACGTGGTCGATGTAGTTACGGTTCCACAATGGTTCTAATAGTAGGTTTGC
>ENA-OSET01000515-OSET01000515.1-sediment-metagenome-genome-assembly--contig:-NODE-515-length-43053-cov-10.949693_pt1 | contig 43053 bp, 48 predicted proteins | sample MGYA00237882_ERZ534229 | MGnify/ENA primary metagenome ERZ534229 (study PRJEB26408, sample SAMN06266212) | sediment metagenome | isolation source: Hudson Canyon methane seep mesocosm | place...
GTCTTTATTTTTCCAACTGAACATTTTTCAGTTGTCTCACTTTCAATGCCATTGCATTGAGTCAAATAGATTTTATTTTCTGAATGACTTGTTAGCTGTTTTTGTATACAACACTTCTGTGTGCAACTTTTACGACCAAAATGATAAGTTCAGAATCTTGAATTTCATAGATAATACGGTAAACACCTTGCCTTACACGATAACACTCTTGCCCAGAGAGTTTGATACAGCCTTCTGCTCTTGGGTCTGAGCATAATAATTCTGTGCATTTTAATATGCGCTTGATATCCTTTTGGGGAATGTGTCGAAGGTCTTTTGCTACTGATTTTTTAAAGACAAGGCTATATTTTGCCATGTAACTTTAAATCCTCCAGTAACTCGTCGTAACTCAATGTCGCTTCGTCAGCCCTTTGTGTAAATGCATTTATATCTTCTTGATCTTCACTCAATGCAACGCGAACAGCTTCGTTTACAAGCTCAGATACAGATTGATGGGTAGTTGCAGCCTTAATTCTTAATGCTTGGTGAATCTCTGTTTCAAAGTAAACAGTAGACCTTTTTGATAACTCGCTCATATTATTTCTCCTTGTTCACATCAATGGTAGCGTTATAACGTTGTAACGTCAAAGCGTTTTTTACGGCATTTTAATAGTATATGTTCACTTGTCTTGTTAAATCGTTTATATGTCATTCTCCTATTAACTCTCCGTTTGGGGTGATTATAAAATCATTGCTTAATGGGCATGAATGATCTTAAGGCATAGTTGTTTATGGCGCCGATTATTCGAAAACCCCCATCTTTTTTGTCATCCCATACTGCTTGAATTTTAAATTGATATTTTGTTCCTGATGCTGCTATCACCTCCGAGGTATTTTGTTCATTCAACAGATATTGTAAGCGGCTATAGGTGTTTGTTTTATACCTAGCAAGCCGTGTGTTAAGTATTTTTTGTGCTTAATATTTATTCATTTGTAAAACTAACGTCGTTAGTCAGCAGGGTTTTTCCGCCGTGACATGGCTGCAAAATTCCCGACTGAATTGGCCTTGTTATGAGCTTATGGCGTATCGAAACAAGTAAAAGAATCACTGTTTATTTTACCCTCTTTATTTAATTCAAATTTCAAAAATCGGCTGCTACACTCGCTCTCTTGCCATGGTTTGCAGTCTGAAATTGACATGGTGCAAACTAAGTTATAACAACCATAAGAAAGTAAATTTCGTTGTTGGTGATTATTTAATTCTAATAATGAAGCGATAACGCCACCAACTGTTTTTAATTGCCCGCCATTACATGAATAATTATCTTCTGTGATTTTTACAGCAGAATGATTTAAAACACTTTCAAGTAACAAATGCTGATCCAGTACATTTGTTTTTGTGGTGTAAGATTTAACCCAAACGGTTCCACCACCTGCTAAAGCACCTAGCAACAACGACAGTGAAATTATTACGATAATTCTCATTTCTGATTACACATAACGAGCCCCAAATAGTAGAGAAAATGGCTAGATTTCTTAGTTAGAATGGAGCCTTACCATGAAATCTTGTATATAATTCCTTTAAGTTTTTTGGCAATAGAGTCCAATAAGGTTTGATGTTTCTTCTTGGCAACACATGCCAAAATAGGTTCTCTATAAAAGAAGCATCGATACAGTTTTTTACATCATTACTTCCAGCTTCATATTGAACACTAAAGAAATTAAAGAGTTCTTTATATTTTTCTGCTTCAACACCAAGAGATATTTCATTATTGAGTGCACTTGCTAGGCTAGCAAACCAAGAATATGCAAATTCTGAATCTACTTCATCCCACAGACGAGCATGTTCTTTATCTGACAGTATGCTTATTTCAACAAAGGATTTTCTGGTCGTGGTATATAAATTGATTACGCACATCTTCTAGGCTCTAACGATTTAGTGAAGGGACGCAGCGTAGCGGAGGTCTCGTGAGCGGATGCGAGCACACTTGAACTTTTGTTACACGAATTAATCAAGTAATGACTCAAATGATACATGTGTTCCTGCCAAGTTAAAGATGTGATAACCACAATGTTCAGTGAAAACACCAACTTCATTAAGTTCAGGAGCTTCAATGATAATTGGGTAATAAAATTCTGCATATGAATCGTCTTCAAATTTCAATTTTGCAACTGAATTTTCATAAAAATCTGTTGAATTAAGCTCATCCCTAATTTCTTCATGTTGTGACGATCTTAGCCATTCAATGATTTTTAATTTCCAACGTTCAGGTAAATCTTGATGTTTCATTTTATTGCCTTGTAATGGTTTGGTTAAGGGCCCGCAGCGTAGCGGAGGTCCTGAGAGCGGAAGCGAGCACATTTGGAGTTTTTATTTGTGAGGGTGATGTTGTGTTCGATGCTGACTTTCTTGCAGAACATTGGATTCGTTTTTTAAACTTCATTCTTTGATTATTTCCCTATTTTGATGCTGGCCTGTTTCTAATTAGATTGGCCTTGCTCTGTTCAAACTGAATATTGATTCAGTTCCATAGCTTTCCATGCTATTTCATTTAGTTATTTAGGATGCACCTTCGAGTGACCGAATAACTTGCATTGATTATAACTGTTTTTTTCGTGTCCCAACAGAAGCGACACCTTATTGTGGCTGGAGTGCATTTGACCTGCCTATGAGGTATTAGCTACTCGCCATAAACCCCCGTTACTAATTTTCCCTTACTATCTTTCAAATTAGTATTATATTTGAGCGGGAATATATCTTCTTCTCCAAGCTTGTAGAATGACCGGAGGCGTTCTTCCGATTTTTTCCAACAATCCATTAGGTTTGGATTGAAATACATAATTTCATTATTACAAAATACTCCAATAACGAAGGGGGTTGGATTAACAATAACTCCTTGGAATTCTCGTCCACTTGGTGAAAAGAATTTACAGTGAATATGTATTCGCATTCGGTCAGGTATGGTTTCTGACTCTGGCACGGGATAAAATGGATGTGAAGTCCCATCCTCTGCAATTGCGAGAAGTTCACGGATATATACTTCGTCGATACCCAATGCCCTTAATTCTTCTAACTCCTCACCATCATACTCTGACCAGACTTGATGCTCATTAAAATCAAAAGGAGTTAGCTCTCTAACTATTCGAAAATTGATTATTCTCACCTTCTTGGCCGGGTTGATTAACTGGTTATGTATGATTCTATTCATCTTCCCAACCAGCGAAAGGACCATGAAAAACGCCCCCATCTTGAACCATATTAAAAATTTCTTCTTGGGAAGGGAAGTAGCTTGAATATTCCGAGAAGTTAACCATGACGTATCCATCCCACCATTCGGTTGGATTGAGCCGCACGACTTTAGCATTATGTAAATCAATAAACACCATCCCCATTGACTGAAGTACATAAACTGCTTTTTTAATGCTTCTTGATGATTTTCTGCTCCAACATAATAATTTACAGAAGCGCCCAGCCAAGATTCAGGCATATCGCTATATGTTCCTCGCTCGATTTTTAGTGGGCATTGCCAAAGTTTATTTGTCATATGCTATTAGATACATAACGCCGAGCGCAGCGGAAAAATTGTCCAACAGCAGCGCTTTGTTATGCATTACTTTCCATACTCTGAAAAATTTAGTTTATTGGGCCCACACCAAAATAACCGTGGCCAGTCAACAAGGTACAATTCATTCTTTTCCAAGAAATTGTCAATTTTTTTTGCTACGGTGACTATATTTAATTCTTTCGTTTGTGCCAGATTTAAAGCTGTAATAATACCTGAGTCACTTACCTGGCCCCAAAGTAGCCAGCCAGAATCAGTTTCTAGCGCAAAACCACCGACAATTGTTGCGGCTGAGTTGTTGAAGGCAACACCAGAGTAGTTGCTGGATAGATCGAAACTTTTTTCAAGCACGCTGATAGTTAACCTAGCCTTCTCTAAAGGCGATACTATCTTTTGCCTAAGGTGTAAGTTACTGAACCCAGCACCTTCTCTATGATTTTCATATATGCTCTGTATGTCATCGAATTCGTCATTTATAAACGATTCATTTTGCTGGTCTATAAATTCAAATTGTCGCCAATCATCCTCACGAAGAACGGCAATATTATCCAATGAATCCATATCCTGAACGTTTGCGATAGCATCATTAATTGTGGGTAAACTGTATAACAGCTCACTTGGCTCAACCTGAGTTATTTCATTCTTAGCCAGAAATAAATCCAGTTTTTCGCTCTTTCTAAAATCGTTCTTTTGGGCAGGCTCTGCACCTAGAACACGCCAATCATCGTCACCTAAATGCATTGTGGTGTCGATTTCAAACGTGTCCGGCAATTGGTCAACAGGTACATTCGACACAGCAAAAGGAGTTTCACTTGTTCCTTCGTAGAATCGCACTTCAATTACACCTTTATCTTTACCAAATCCTAACATTGAAACTCCAATCAAGAAAACAAAAATCACTAGCCTATTCATTACACTCTCTCAGTGCATAACGATCTAGTTAAGGGGCCGCATCATAGAGGAGGTCCCGCTAGAAAAAGCGAGCACTCTTGAAATGCTTGTTAGTGGGAATGATGTTGAGTTTGATGCTGATTGACTAGCAGAACATTGGATTTGAATTTTAAGCTTCATGCTTTGATTATCTCCTTATTTTGATGCAGGCCTGATCCTAATTATTGTGGCCTTGATCTGTTCAAACTGAATATTGATTCGGTTTCTTAGCTTTCCATGCTATTTCATATCGTCATCTGAGGTCTACTTTCAGTAGTGTCCGAGTAACGTGGTTCAAATAATAACTGTTTTTTGTGATTTGTACACGAACTTATTATTTATGAGAATAACATTTCCTAGAGATCCTATATGGGGATGATATGTTTTTAGATCTCGAGGATGATGCGCTCTTCTATATTTAAGATGACGTTGAGGTGTTTGTTGTTCGATAGTGCCAAGTAGGGGACTGTTTGGCATCAATAATGTTGTGGTTAATTAACCATTGTTTGGCATCTTCTGCATCTTGTTCAAACCAAGCTTTAGCAGAGTCTAGTCGAAAGGTGTAGCCCCAACTATCCATATCAGCCATCATACGAGTACGGCCCATTTCAGTTAGATGATCTGCGAGTATTATTTGTAGGTAACAAACACCATTTTCTTCGTCATAGTCTCCTTCGGCATCGGTATCAAGCTTTGCACGACGTTGAGGATCCATGCATATATAGTGTCCAGATTCATGTAAGGCGGAGTGAACAGGGGTGTCGTAGCGTAATAATAGTTTGTTGCCGATTAAGCCTGCTTCACGTTCACCAAAAAAACTACCGGGTATAGATTCATCATCAGCGACATGTATAACGACTATTCCATAGGGTTTGAGTAATATGGCTAATTCATCTTGTCGTTGTTGGTTGCAGTTTAAGACGTTAGTTGGATCTGCCTTAGACACGTCGTGCATCACCAATAATATGATTGGTGACCATGCCTGCTAATGTTAGACCAAAGATTGAAGGCATATAGCTAACGGTGCCATTAACTGCACGTGCCCGACCATGTGCCACTGCTTCTGGTGGTAATGCTGGTAATGGTGACTCAATTGAATAGACAGCGTGTACGCCTCTTCCTACACCACGGCGACGTAAATGTCGGCGGATCATTTTGGCAAGTTTACACATCGAGGTATCCATTATGTCGCCAGTTCGAATCATGCTGGGATCAAGCTTTCCACCTGCACCCATGCTGGCAAATATAGGTATTTTCTTTTTCCATGCCGCTTCTATCAACGCGGCTTTACTACTCATGCTGTCAATGGCATCCACCACGACATTATAGTCAGGGCTGAGAATATCAAAGACACTGTCTGGTGTGAGGAATTCTTTAATCAATGTGACTTGGCATTCAGGATTAATATCCATGATTCGTTGCTTGATGACATCCGCTTTCGATAGACCAATGGTTGAGTTAAGTGCAACCAGTTGTCTATTTATATTGGAGGCCGATACGACATCATGATCAGCGAGTGTAATTTTTCCAACGCCCATTCTGGCAAGTGCTTCAGCAGTAAATGAGCCAACGCCACCAACACCTGCAATGAATACATGGGCATTTTGAAGACGTTCAATACCTTCATCGCCGATTAGTATATGGGTGCGTTCAAATAGTGGGTTTGAGTGTGTCATAAGCTTTGTAACATAAGAAATAGTAAAGTCTATTTTACCTTAGATGCACAGGGAACACACATGGTTGATGAAGGTTCAATCTCTAATCGACGTGGATCAATCTCAGAATCACATACGCTACAGTAGCCATAGTCACCTGATGCAATCAATGCTAGTGCCGTGGAGACTTGTCTTAAATGTTGTTGGCGCAGCCGAGTGGCCTCAATGGCCATGGATTGTGCTTGTAATGCATCACCACGTGAAACGCGACCCACACTTGATTGATCTAAGTCTACGGTTTGCGTTGAATTTTGTGCCATCTTTTGGCAAGACATCAGTTCGTCTTTTTGATTTTCGAGCTTTTGTTTGAATTTATTAAGATCACTGTCGTTCATGATTTTTTAAACCTAAACTAGTTGATTGTGCTGTTTGCACTGTTGGCAGAGTATATAGCCTTACCATTTTGATGAGCAAATAATTAGCCTAGTTGACAGAACTTCTCAAACACAAGAGGATGGTCGCCTGTATTAATTATTTATGGAAAGGAAGATAAGATGGATCTGATTTACAAGCATGAAAAGAAATTATTTATAATTAGTTGCGTTATAGCCACTATTTTTTGGTTAGTTCTCACCCTAGGAACATTAGGTATTATTGTCATTTACTTATTATTTGGCTATTTGTTTTTTCTCTTTGCACATTCGGCATTTATTACTCATTTAAAGGGTAATGGTGTCCGTATCACACAAGAGCAATACCCTGATTTATATAATTCTTTGGTCAAAAATTCAGAAAAAGTGGGCCTTCATCATGTACCTGAAGCTTATTTACTGAGAACAGATTTTTTTAATGCATTAGCGACGCGGTTTAGAGGACGTAACTTTGTTGTCCTATTCACTGATGTGGTTGATGCTTTAGAAAGTCAACCAAGTGCGATTGATTTTTATATTGGTCATGAACTGGGGCATTTGCATCGAAAACATATTCAATGGGGAGTGTATTTGTTTTTTGCATCGTGGATCCCACTTTTAGGTGCGGCATACAGGCGTTCTCAAGAATACACATGCGATCGGTATGGTGCGATGTGTTGTAATAATGATGAAGATATCGTAGCTGCAATATCAACCATGTCGGCAGGAGACAGCCGCTGGAATTCAATCAATCTAGATGCGTATTTAAAACAAATACCAGAAACAAGTAGCTTCTGGATGTCATTTAATGAGTTAAATAATGACTATCCATGGTTAACGAAACGGATGGCTTCAGCATTGGCTTTTCGTCAAGGTCAAGAAGTTAGCTTTCCAAGCCGTCATGGCTTTGCATGGTTTCTATCGGCATTTATTCCTCGCTTTGGTGGCGGCGCTGCAATGTCGGTGGTGATGACATTTATAATCATAGGCGTGTTAGCTGCTGTATCGATTCCTGCTTATCAGCAATATATTGAGAGGGCGGAACAAGCTACGTTGGATACATCAATTCAAATAGAGTTAGAGCAGGCTTATCAACAGGCTTTGCCCCTGCAAGAATTGATGATGCAATATGCAACTAATAATAGTGCTTGGCCTGTATCGTTAAGTGATATTGGTATTGCCGAAGGTAGTCTTGCCGATCCTAGTGGTCGTTTTGATATCGATATTTATGACGATGGTATTATTGGTATTGAAGTGTTTATTGATGGTGAAGGCGAACAATATATTGTCTTAGAACCTATGGCTGGTGATGAAGGGCAAGATGACTATTGGACCTGTTATGGTCAAGATATTAAACAAGAAGTTTTGCCTTTAGACTGTCAATAGCAGATTAAATACAAAGCCCCTGTTACCAACGTAGCAGGGGCTTTTGTATGGGCTAATATAATGTGCCTGACTGTTCTACGTAGCTAAGGTAAACACGTAGGTCGAATTCTAATTGATGGTAGTCCGGTTCCATATGGCAGCATAGTTTATAAAAGGCTTTATTGTGGTCTTTTTCTTTTAGATGGGCGAGTTCATGTACGGCAATCATTCTTAAAAACTCAAGAGGGACTTTCTTAAAGACAGAACCAATACGGATTTCATTCTTTGATTTTAACTTGCCTCCTTGAACTCGAGATACGAAGGAGTGTAGACCTAAGGCTTGGTGCACGACATTAAGTTTGTCATCAAAGATAACTTTGCTTATAGGGTTAGATTTTCGGAGAAATTGAGACTTTAAGTCCATGACATAAGCATACAGTGCTTTATTATTGTTGATGTCATGTGCGACAGGGTATTTCTTTAACAGAAACTCTCCTAAACTTCCTTTCTCTAACATGCTTTGTATTTGAGTTTGTACGACTTCTGGATAGCCGGCTAAATAGTTTAATTGACTCATGATTTCGATTATAACTTTAATACACGACGGCTATTATTATACGTTGCCATAGCCAGCTCTTGATAAGTCTCACTACGAATATCAGCCAAGCTTGCTAATATTTTAGGAATATTTTCAGGGCTATTTCTTTCTTCATTGTGATTAAACAAACTCATATCGGGTGCATCTGTTTCAAGCACTAGACTGTCCAGAGGAAGCTTGCTGATTAACTGCCTTAATCGTGTCGCGTTTGGGTTCGTTATCGCGCCTCCAATACCAAATACAAAACCGAGTTGTTGGTATTGTTTGGCTTGTTGGATACTGCCATTAAACGCATGAACAATACCACCCGAAAGCGTGTGCTGCTTGAGTAGGGAAATAGCGTGATCATGTGCTTTTCTAATATGCAGTAAGACGGGTAAATGTACTTCTTCGGCTATTGTGAGTTGTGCGGTGAATAGTTCAATTTGACGCTGCTTATCGTGATCGTTTAAATAAAAATCCAAGCCAATTTCACCGATAGCGATGGGATGATGAATGCTGACCATATTACGTAGTTCATCGATGTGTTTTGCTTGATGTTGTTGCATGAACATGGGGTGTAAGCCTAAGGCTAAATGAAGCATAGCGGATGATTGGAAAATTGATACGGCCGTTGGCCATCGCTCAGCAGTAACTGCTGGCACAACGATGTCTTTGACGCCTAATTCTAGGCAATGTTGTAAAACACGATCACGGTCATGATCGAATTGAGTGAAATCAAGGTGGCAATGCGTATCAATTAAGTGCATTATTAAATGCTAATATTGGTGTTGATTGGAAATAGTGATGAGAACTGAACAAGCCCGAGCAGGATTTGCTCATGAAATGGTGATGATGAATTTGGCTATTTTTCATTTATTATTGCCCGTTGCAGCATTAAGTAGTGGCTATATTAGTACGTTTCTCAGCTTAGCATTAATTGGCTCAGCGGTAATGATATTCTTAATTGCCCGTAAAGCACGCCAAACAAATGATGTGAATTTAGTCATTGTGCATAGACAACTAGCATGGCGCCGATGCCGCTTATTATTGATTTCATATGCAGTGTCAGCGGTGATTATGCTTTTTGGATTATTATTGGCTTCGCTACAGGCTGATCAGAATATGTTTACCATCATGCTGGTGGTCTTTAGTCGTATTGCAGCTGTACCGATTGTACTAGTTGTTTTGGCTTTATTGGTTATGGAGACAACAGCCTTGTCACAAGCGAGACAAGGTATTATTCCTGATTAGTGCCTTATGCCTTACCTAACATCACTATAACCTTCACCACGAGGATCACTGGCTGCAGTCGTTTTATTCGATGATTTACTTTGAAGGATAACTTGCATATTGCCATATTGTCGGCTGAGGACATCAACTTCATGACCACGTTGCTTAAGCTGATTTAACGCTTTGCTAGTAAAGCCAATAGACTCCACTTGAATTTTATTTGGTGAATATTGATGATGAAAGCGCGGTTGTGAAACAATTGTCTTTGCATCTTTACCATCGATGAAATCTAACATACCAAGTAGAACCATGGTGATTATTCTGCTGCCACCAGGCGTGCCAATAATCATCAGTCGATTATCGTTTTCAATAAAGCTTGGTGTCATACTTGAAAGAGGGCGTTTATTGGCTGCAATAGCATTTGCCTCATTACCAATAAGTCCGTATGCATTGGCAGAACCAGCATGAGCAGAAAAGTCATCCATTTCATCATTAAGTAAAACCCCCGTTCCTTCTGCAACAAAACCAGAACCAAAAGGGTAGTTGATGCTTAATGTTGCTGCAACGCGATTACCCTCCTTATCGATGATTGAAAAGTGGGTGGTATCTTCCCCCTTATTTTGGTGTCTATTTTCTGAAGCAATATTACGTGTAGCTTGGTGAAGATCAATGCTTGCAGCTAATTGTTTGGCATAAGTTTTGGACGTTAGTTTCTGAGTGGGAACAGAAATAAAATCAGCATCACCTAAGTATTGGCTTCGATCAAAATAGGCTCTACGCATTGCTTCTACAATAAGATGTTGTCGCTGACTTGTATCAGAATTATCTAATGGCAGTTGCTCCAGCTGGTTTAACATTGAGCTTAAAACAATGCCACCTGATGAGGGCAATGCAGCAGAAGTGATTGTATAGCCTTTATAAGTGCTAATAATGGGCTTACGTTCTTTTATTTGGTAGTTTTGTAAGTCTTGTAACGTCCAAATACCACCTGATTCTTGAACACTTTTGACCAATTGTTTAGCAATATTTCCCTTGTAAAACCCATCTCTACCATGTTGGGCAAGTTGCTCTAATGTGTTTGCAAGGTCAGATTGAATAATCAGAGTACCTAGATTCGGCACCAGTCCATTTTGTAAAAATATTGCTCGGGAGTCTGTAGATTGATTGAGTGCCTCAACTCTAAACGCTGCCAACTTTTGGAAATGCTTAGATACTTTAAAGCCTTGTTTTGCATAACGAATAGCAGGAGCTAAGCTTTGTTTCAATGTGAGACGACCATAGTGATTGCTTAGATGAGCTAAGGCTGCAGGCACACCTGGAATTCCGGCTGCCAATGGCCCATCTAGTGATAAACGTTTGTTAACAATGCCATCGTTGTTGAGATACATGTCTTGATGAGCAGCATTAGGAGCGACTTCACGCCCATCAATCATGGTTCGAACCCCGTCACTCGCTCTGTGTAGTAACCAAAATCCTCCACCACCTAAGCCAGAGCCACTTGGCTCTACAACAGCAAGTGCGGCACTTACTGCTATGGCGGCATCAAAGGCATTACCTCCTTGTTCTAGAATTTCAAAGCCAGCTTGTGTGGCTAAGGGGTGTGCACTCGAAATTGCCGATTGCTTGTTTTCACTACTGAAGCAGTTCGTAGTGAGGAATAAGCAGACTAAGACAAAATGTAGTTTCATTTTAACGGTGTTGCTTTTGTTTTGAGGCTTGGCGTTGGTTTTCTTTAAGTTGCTGCTTTTCTGCTCGGTGGCTTGCAATTGTTTTTGCAGAATCAGCGCCAATATGAGCTTCACCACGATCTTCAGCTAGTTTCATTTGTTTTTCACGCTCTGTAAAACGCGCTTTTTGTTCAGCCGTTGTTTTATCAAAACAATGGGGACAGCTGACACCATGTTGGTAATGCTCGCTTAATTTGTCCTGTTCAGTAATAGGAAGTCGACACGCATTACATTGGTCATAAATACCTTTTTCTAATTGATGATTGACGGTAATTCGTTCATCAAAAACATAACATTCACCTTCCCATAACGTTTCTTCAGCTGGTACATCTTCAAGATATTTTAGAATGCCGCCTTCAAGGTGGTAAACCTCTTCAAAGCCTTGCTCTTTCATATACGCAGTAGATTTCTCGCAACGTATTCCACCGGTGCAATACATCGCTACTTTCTTATGTTTAGCAGGATCAAAATGTTCTTTCACATAGTCAGGAAACTCACGAAAGCTATCCGTTACGGGATTAATAGCATCCTTAAATGTACCCACTTTCACTTCATAATCATTACGCGTATCAATCAGTAATACTTCAGGATCACTAATGAGTGCATTCCAGTCCTTAGGTTTCACATACGTGCCGACAACATGTTTCGGATCGATGCCTTCAACACCCATTGTGACGATTTCTTTCTTAAGTTTTACTCGAGTACGTAGAAAGGGCATCTCATCTGTGAATGATTCTTTGTAACTGATTTCAGCAAGGCGTGAATCACTACGTAGATATGTTAGTAGTGCATCGATTTCTTTTCGAGATCCCGCAACGGTTCCGTTAATACCCTCATTGGCAAGCAATAAAGTACCTCGAATTTGATGAGATTGCATAAAGTCCAGTAGTGGTACTTTCAGTTCTATATGATTATCTAATGTGACAAATTTATACATGGCACAGACAACGAATTGAGACATAGTGTTTCCAAAGATGAGATTAAGTTGCGCGTATTTTACGTTGAATTTAACATCTTGTCCTGTCACAAGGCCTTTTGTTACAGGATAAAAGTTTATAGTTGTGAACTAGTTAGGGAAAATAATACGAGTAGGCGTATCATGAGGGAATGACTTAGATGGTTGAGAGGTCGAGATGAGTAGCACAACATCACTAAAGGACGATAATAAGCATTGGCATCAGGATCATGCGATTTGGAAGCAAGAGACTGAGCGGTGGCAACATGAGGCAGAGAAGTTGGTGGCTTTGCTTTATTTATTAGAGCGCGCTTTACCGGAACATTCTTCTGCTTTAGAGCAGCATCTTGATCACATCAATCAGCATGAGAAACAAGTGAATAGTTATGAATGTGGGATGGATGAACGGTGTATGCCGGGCTGTCCAACATTTAAGTCAGAACAACAACAAGCGGAATTCCATATCAAGCTATCAGAATTGCATGAACAAGAAAAACAGCGACATTTAATGTTGAAACAGGCTTACTCAAAAGAAATGGAGAAGTTCAGACTATTGGTTAAGCAGTTATTAGAGGAATGTTAACTTTCTAACCTGCCCACTGCCTAACTCGACCTGTATCAAGATGAATGAAGTCTGATTTTGGATAATAGCCTACGCCACCTGCTTGCAGTTTTAATGTAGCAGAGCGTAATGCTGATAATTCACGACCAGGAAGCCGAATATCAATAGCCTTACCTTGCATATGTAAGCTTTTTTTAGCCACACCAGAACTGTTGTAACTTAATTTAGCATTTGTTTTTGGTGAGCGGTAGCCCGAGATAACATGGAATGCTTGTTTTCCACTCATTTTGTGGTGAAGAATATTTAGCAGGTCAATTAAATCATTGTCCATTTGATGGATATCGCCCGTGCGGTGGTCACGCAGAACTTGGTTAATGGCACGTAGTTCACTGGTTTGATATTGGCCTTCCGCCCAATAAGTGGCATTAATACTTTCACCCGTGTGCAGGTTTAAAAGTGCGAGTTTACGTTCAGGCTCTGCAATAATATTGGCAAACGCAGTTGGCATTGCAAGGCCAGCAGTTGTGCCTAAGCCAAGCTGCAAAAAGCGGCGTCTAGATGTACGATTATCTAACGCAATATTATTTTGATGATCTTGTTTGAACGACATAGCTACACCTTAAAATCTATCAATATCATTGACATAAGTCTCTAAGTATAAACGGATTTCACATGATCTTACAATAGGTCGGAAATGTGTTTATCTCGTAAATAAATATCTGGTGAGAATTTTACGTTATTACCAGTGGCCCATACTGTGAAGTAAACCGCATAAAGTGAGAGCGGGTTTGAAAGTTTGAGGCCGCTATTTTCCTTACTGTCGAGTAAGTCTGTTACAGTTTTCTCGGCTGTTGGTGTTGATAAGCTAAAATGTGCGAGAGCAATAGGATCTTCAACACGAATACAGCCAGAGCTTAGAGACCGATTGGTTTCTGAAAAAAGTTCTGGATGTGAAGTGTCATGAAGGTAGATGCTCCATTTGTTTGGAAACATAAATTTTAATTTACCTAAGGCATTATGTTTTCCAGGATCTTGCCTAAAGGTGTAGGGAAAATTATATCTGTTAACAGATTCCCAATCGATGGAGTAGGGATCATGTTCAATCTTTTTGCCATCTTTATGAGTGAATACACGGATATTTTTCAGGTAAAAGTAATTGAAATTATCTTGTTGTTTCGGTAATAAATCTAATTTGGCGAGTTTTTTTGGCACATTCCAATAAGGGTTAAAGACAAGGTGGTTCATTTGCGAGAAAAAGCTAGGTGTAGGTCGGCTTTTTCGGCCAACGATAACACGCATCTTTAACGCTTCATGATTATTGTTTATTGCACGTAATTGGTAATTGGCCAAGTTGATTATGAGATAACGCTGACCAAGATCATTAGGCATCCAACGGTGGCGTTCTAATGCGACTTTTATTTGTTGTAATCGTTCTTGGGCTGAAACATTCATTGAGTTCCAGGTTTCTGAACCAATGATTCCATCGACCTTTAAACCATGATTTTCTTGGTAACTTCGTACTGCTTGTTCTAAAAAAGGATCATAAAACTGAGCAGTTTTAGGGCTACTAAGCACAAGCTCTTTGTATTCAAAACTGAGCCTAGATCGAATATGCGGAATGTTTTTTTGCCGTTCACCAAGATGCGTTAAGGGCATGGGTGGAATCGTTGACCAACCACCTCGGTCAACATAGCTTTGATAACGTGACAATGCTGTGATTAAGCTGTGATATTCACTGGTACTTGGGCTAAGTGAATTTAACCGTGCTTTGAAATGGGGAGCAAATAAAGCCTGCTGTAGGAACTCGACAGCATCTATGCTCTGTTGGGGAATAAACCATTGAGGATCCGCAATATTAGCTTGAAGGCGTCCTACACTTATATCGTGAATTAATTTAACGAGTCCATCAGTGAGTAAAACATCAAACTGCTGAGCCGAGAATGTATCGTATGGGGGAGTAAGTTGATTTAGCTCTGTTAGATGGTAATCATTAGGATCTAAACCATGTTGTGATGAACTTGAAATGAAGTCAAGTGCATCATGTGCTTGAGTGTTGAGTTGTTGGTTCGTTAACCAAATGAGTGTTGGTGTCGTGTAGATGCGAGTGAGTGATTCAGTATCGACAGCGTAGGTCTTGGCATGGCTTTGTTCGGGCCACTGGGCTATTTCTGCCTGTGATGAGGAATAGAAACTGCTGAGTAACAGCATGCTTATCCAAGCAATGTTTCTAATGATGATCATGATAATAAGACTCTTCAAAATACCTTTAGACCATCATCACACTTTGACTAATGCGGGGTCAAGTACCTTTTGATCTAGACTTCACTAAGAGCCATAAGAAAAAAGGTCCGCCGAGTAAGGTTGTGATAACACCAACAGGGATTTCTGCAGGAGCAATAATAAGTCTAGATAGTGTGTCACATAAAATGAGGAAGGCACCACCAAAAAACAGGCTGGCCGGTGCTAACCAACGATGGTCATTACCAATTAATAAGCGACAAATATGAGGCACCATCATGCCTACAAATCCGATAGGACCACATAAGGCAACGATAGCCCCAACACAGAGTGAGGTGACAAAGAAAAGAATATAGCGAATACGCTGTACAGGTACTCCGCGACTAAGGGCGATATCATCGCCTGCGGTTAACAAGTTTAGTTCGCGCTGTAGCCATAGTATGGTTGCGGTACAAAGTGCGACAAACGGTAATAATTGTAAGATGTCACGGTAAGCAACAGTGGTTAAACTACCCATTAACCAGCGTAAAATCTGAAATGAATCACTAAGGTTGCTGAGGTACTGAGTGAGTAAAATAAGACTGGAGAAAAAGAAGCTAATAGCCACACCGGTGAGCAATAACGTTTCAGGAGAAAATCCACTTTGATGACGGCTTATACCGTATACACAACTAATAGCAACTAAGGCACCAATAAATGCAGCAAAAGTTCCACCGTCAAATCCCAATAGTGTGAAGCTAAGGCCAAGATAAACATAGATCGCTGCGCCTAGTGATGCACCGCTGGCCACGCCAAGCGTGAATGGCGTCGCAAGAGGGTTGTGAAACATGGCTTGGAATACCATGCCACATAAGGCTAAGCCTGCACCGGCAATAAAGGCAAAGAGCACTCTTGGAATACGAAGTTGTGTCACTATTTGATGTTGAACTTCTGGGTTATCAACCGCTAAGCCAAGGTAGGGGCTGACGAGTAAAGCAAGGAGTGCTGCTATGGCAATAAGTAGTAATGTTTTGATTGGTTTCATGACTTATTACCTAAGCTTGTCTCACTAGGCAGAGCAATGGTGGCACCCGTTTGAGGATGTGTGGTGAATACAAACTGTTGATCATAGAGTTCTTTTAAGTGTTCACTCTGCAATAGATCTGATGATGGGCCATTCCACAGTACTTTGCCATGTTTGAGTGCCAAAATATGTTTGCTGTGCTGGGTGGCATGATTTAAATCATGACTTACTTCAATAATACTGATGCCATGTTGCTGGTTTAGGGTTTGAATAAGGTGATGTACTTCCACTTGATGGTGAGGGTCCAGAAAGCTAGTGGGCTCATCTAATAGCAATAGTGGCGCTTGTTGACATACCGCTGCTGCAATCATCACACGTTGACTCTCTCCCCCACTTAATGTCGTCATCTGACGATGAATAAAGTCTTCAGTATTGGTAATGCTGAGTGCGTGTTCTAATGCATTTTGATCGTCACGTGACCAGTCAGAAAATACAGAGTGGTGAGCATATCTCGCCATTTTTATAAAATCGAGAACACTAAAATCAAGTTGATGACCATATGCTTGAGGAACATAGCTTATTTTACGGGCACGTTTTTTTTGGGACAAGGAGGAGAGGGAGGTTTTGTTTAGAATTATCTCTCCGGAGTTTGAGTTAATTATGCCCATCAACGCTTTTAAAAGTGTACTTTTTCCTGCACCATTAGGCCCTAAAACACATAGGTAATCACCGTGTTGTAATTGGACGTTAATAGTGGATAAGAGTACTTTGTTTGCGATATTAACCGATAGAGCACGCACATCTAATAATACTGTCATTATAACGTTGTGTCCCACTCTAATTCGGGGTGAATTAATGCTGCCATTGTATCAAGTAGTCGGAATATTCTTGGCCCAGGGATTGTTGCATAGTTTTCTTCGATAATATGAATTCGATTATTTTTAATAGCATTAACATGGTGGAGATTTTGCCACTGTTGTTTTACTTGATCAATATCAGCATTGTGATCGGAAGCTTCAGGAAAAATATCAATAATTACATCGGGGTTAAGTTGCATAATGCCTTCGATGGACAGTGAAGGCACTTTGAGGTGTTTACTTTGATAACTGTTTTTCCCTCCGGCCAATTGAATAAGCTCATTATAAAAATCGTGTTGCCCAGCAATATAAACACTTTTTACTTGTTCACTGCCAGAGCTATGCCCCATGGAAATCATTACGTTTGGACGATGTAAGCCAGATACTTTTTGAGTAATAATACTTATTTGCTGTTCAATTTCCGCTAATAGTTGCTCTGCTTGTTGCTGGTGATGGGTGGCAGAGGCAATATCTGCAATACTAGTACGAATATCTAATAAGCTTGCATTTTTCACCGCTAATGTTGGGATGTTGAGCTGTTGGAGCTGAGCAATTGTTTGTCGCTGACTGGCGACTAAAATAACCAAGTCGGGTTGCAGTGCGACAATTGCTTCTAGGTTAGGATCGATGAAGCCGCCAACATGAGGTAATTTGCAGGCTTTTTCTGGATAATCACAATACTTTGTGACAGCAACAACTTCGTTATCTAAGCCTAGTGCAAAGGCTATTTCAGTTATATTGGGCGCTAAGGTAATGATACGCTGCGGTGCGATTGGAGATGGATTCTCAACTGAAGGTACTTTATTGAAGCCAAAGAAGGCGATCAAAAAGATAATCAAAAATAAAATGAGAGGCCAAAACCGGCGCATTAGTTTGAACCTTGAGTAAAAGCTGACATTATAATGACTTATTACACTTCAATCATGAGAAAACAGTGAAACAATTACAACATATTTTTGATTCAGCAGATAAATTGTATTCAATGGATGATATTGACAAGGCGCTGACGCGGTTAGCAGAGTCCTTGAAGGCCGCTTTTTCACAATCAAATCCATTGTTTTTATGTGTCATGAATGGTTCCGTGATGACTACTGGTCATTTATTACCAAAGTTAAACTTTCTATTAGAATTGGATTATATTCATGTCAGCCGCTATGGCGACAAAACCACTGGTGGAGATTTAAATTGGTTTCACAAACCTGCCAGTGAGTTGAGCGGCCGTACGGTAGTCCTTGTGGAAGATATTTTTGATGAAGGTGTGACAGTGCAAGCCTTGAGAGAATACTGTGAGCAAGCAGGCGCTGAGTCTGTGTCGTGTGTGACACTTATTGATAAACTTCACAATAATAAGGTGGGTATCTTTCCTGAATATATAGGACTCACAGTTCCTGACCGTTATGTGTTTGGCTTTGGTATGGATTACCAAGGTTATTGGCGAAATGCACCAGGTATTTATGCTGTAAAAAAGGATGAAGAAGCGTGACAATAGCAATTATTGGTGGAACAGGCTTATGTTCACTTGATGGTCTTAATATTCTTGAGAAGCGGAATGTGGACACGCCTTTTGGTAAACCATCGAGTTGCTTATCGATAGGAGAGCTTCAAGGACACTCTGTTGTGTTTTTACCGCGCCATGGTGACAAACATACACTGCCACCACATAAGGTGAACTATCGCGCAAATATTTGGGCCTTACATTCTGTTGGTGTCACTAATATTATTGCTGTAGCAGCGGTGGGAGGTATTAGAAAAGATATGTTGCCAGGTGTTCTGGCTGCACCAGATCAAATTATTGATTACACCTATGGACGTGAGCAAAGTTTCTATAGTGATGATTTTACGGCAGATAAGCATATCGACTTTAGTTATCCTTACGATGAGGATCTTCGACAAGCAATCATGCAAGCGGCGAAGGCTGTGCAAATAGATATGGTGGATGGTGGTTGTTATGGTGCGACTCAAGGACCGCGTTTAGAGACGGCCGCAGAAATTAAACGTTTGGCTCAAGATGGCTGTGCAATGGTAGGAATGACCGGCATGCCTGAAGCGTATTTAGCACGAGAGTGTGGCATTAGTTATGCGACTTGTGCATTAATGGTGAACTGGGCCGCGGGTCTAACGAGCGGTACGATAACAATGGCTCAGATCGAGCTCACACTTGCTGGTGGTATGGAGCAGGTTAAGCAGGTGTTAGCTGAACTTATTCAGATGCAGTAGGTGCTGCTTCTGATGGCAATGAGAAAGACTCTAATGCATCTTCTTTGGCTTGAATGACTTCAGGTGTATCAATAGGCGTTAATTGCAAGAGTGCACCAAGTTTAGGATGGTCAAAGAAATACAGTTTCTTACTACGGATCCGGCGTGATTCTTTTAAATTTGGATTTCGTGGTACATCGATCATGTCACCATCAGGTGATACGTCTGACCAGCTATTAATCACAGAACCAGCACTTTCATTTAACCATAAGTCTAGCGCTGCATGTAGATATGTTGATTTGTAGAGTCGGATTGAGCCTGAAATAATATCACTGTCTATTGGTCTATCAGTGTCTGTAAGCATATCACTATCTAAAGGCATTTCAGTGTCTAAAGGTATGTCACTACCTGAGCGTATCGCAACCGCTTTTGCATAACGCTTTTTCATAATAGGCTGTTGCCATGCTTGGTGATAGTGGACTTGATAGCGTGAAGAACGTTCTAGGCGAGCCGCAGCATTCAGTAGCGTTTCTGTCTCTGCAGCTTGCATGCTGAGTGATGATGTCTGTGGCGTCAGTTCAATAGGGGCCTGTGCAACCATTTCAGGCCATTCTTCATCAGTAATGGTATTAAGCTGTTCAAAAACAATAAGCTCTACGTGATACCACTGCTCAGCAAAGCTATTTATGCTGAATGTCAGTAGACCAATAGTGATAATAGATTGTGCAAAAGAAAGTGATTTCATAACACCAAGTATATAGATTAAGTCAGGGGCTATTGTCTAACGTCATTCGATAAATGTCCAAGTTTTATCTTGAATTATGAGCAAACTGGCCTCATATACTGTTATTATCAATTTTTATATTCATTAATAATCAAGGAGAAAATAATGGAAGGTTTTTCTGCGTTTGTACTCTTTTTTCTAGTACTCGCTATTGTAATAGTACTGATGGGAGTGAAGTCAGTGCAACAAGGACGTGAGTTTACAGTTGAGCGTTTTGGTCGATATACCAAAACATTACGACCAGGTTTGAATTTAATTGTACCCGTCATCGATAGCATCGGTGCCAAAATTAATATGATGGAACAAGTGCTTGATGTTCAGTCACAAGAAATTATTACCAAAGATAATGCTATGGTCCGTGTTGATGGCGTTGTGTTTTTCCAAATAATGGATGCTGCCAAAGCGGCTTATGAAGTTAATAATTTAAATCATGCGATATTGAACCTGACTCAAACGAATATCCGTACTGTGATGGGTTCGATGGATTTGGATGAGTTATTGTCTAAGCGTGATGAAATTAATGCACGCTTATTGAGTGTCGTTGATGATGCAACCACACCTTGGGGTGTGAAAGTCACACGTATTGAAATTAAAGATATTGCGCCACCTGCTGATTTAGTTGAAGCAATGGGCCGTCAAATGAAAGCTGAGCGTGAAAAGCGTGCCAATATTTTAGAGGCAGAAGGCTTACGTCAATCAGAGATCTTAAAAGCAGAAGGTGAAAAACAAGCGGTTGTTTTAGATGCTGAAGGTCGACGTGAAGCAGCATTTCGTGATGCTGAAGCACGTGAACGTATGGCAGAAGCTGAAGCGCGAGCAACATTTGTCGTATCTGAAGCGATTGCAAAAGGTGATATCCAAGCAATTAATTACTTTGTTGCTCAAAAATATATTGAATCACTTAAAGATGTGGCATCAGCAGAGAACAGTAAAGTTATCTTTATGCCTCTAGAAGCGAGTAGTGTTATTGGTTCTTTGGGTGGCATTGCTGAGTTAGCAAAAAATACCTTTAATAAAGGATAATCATAATGGAATTATTTGCACCTGATTTTTGGCATTGGTGGATAGTGGCTGTTGTGTTAGTCATTGTTGAAATACTTGCACCCACGTTTTTTGCATTATGGTTGGCGGTGGCTGCTTTTATGACAGGTGTTGCCCTATATTTAATGCCTGAAATGCAATGGGAATATCAAGTGTTCTTATTTGCAGTTCTATCTGTAGCGAGCATTGTTGCGTGGCGACATTATTATAGTAAAAACCCGATAGCGACAGATGAGCCTTTACTGAACCGTCGAGGTGAACAATATGTTGGGCGTGTTATTACCTTGAAAGAAGCGATTGTAGATGGCCAAGGTAAGGTAAAAGTTGATGATTCCACATGGAAGATTGAAGGTGATGACTGTCCCGCTGGTACTAAAATAAAAATAACTAGTGTGAACAATGTGGTGTTCCAAGTTGAACCCGTTAACTAGGTTTATATGGCAGAATTTTTTAATACAGGCTTGAGTCAGCAAGAGTTCTTAGAACAGTATTGGCAAAAGAAGCCGCTGTTAATTCGGCAAGCCTATGCAGACTTTGAATCACCGATTACACCTGAAGATTTAGCAGGCCTAGCCTGTGAGCCAGAAATTGAATCTCGACTTATTGAAGAAAAAGGTCAGGAAAGCGCTTGGCAACTAACAAATGGCCCCTTGTCTGAAAGTGACTTTTCTCGATTGCCTGCAACACATTGGACAATGTTGGTTCAAGATGTTGATAAGCATTTGCCTGAACTGCAGTATTTATTGGATCCCTTTCGCTTTATTCCAGACTGGCGTCGTGATGACTTAATGATTAGTTATGCGCCTGAACACGGTACGGTTGGGCCCCACACTGATGGCTATGATGTTTTTCTATTGCAAGCAATGGGGACTCGTCGTTGGCAGATTGGGGATAAAGCGCTTTACAAGCCCGAATTAATTGAAGGACTTAATTTACAAATACTGGCTGACTTTGAGCCAGATCAAGAGTGGATTTTAGAGCCTGGAGATATCTTATATTTGCCGCCTCACTTTGCACATCATGGTGTTGCACTTGATGATGGAATGACTTTTTCATTTGGTTTTCGAGCCCCTAGCCGTACTGATATTTTAGATTCAGTCATTAATACCTTATTAGAAAATGAGATGGGAAAAGGCAGGTATAGCGATCCGGATCTACGTGTTACAAGCTTTCATAATGAAATTGATGATAATGCAATAGACAGGCTGAAAGTATTACTACATCAGAGTATTGATGAATCATCTCCTATCTTAGCAAGTGCATTAGGAAAACTTGTTACCGATACCAAATCGAGCTTAGCTAACCTTGCACAAGAGTCAGTGTCTGATTTGCTGACAATAGAAGAGCTTGATAAGCAGTTTGATCAGGGCAACAGTTTAAACCGGAACTTATATTATCGCTTTGCTTGGACAAAGAATGCACTAGGCGGTCAATTATTTGTGGCCGGAGAAGCGTATTGTTTAGATCTTGCAGGGCAGGCGAATTTGCCCGTTTTAAGTGAGAATACAGTTATAGCAGGTACTGATTGGCAGCACCTTAAAAAAGATGTGCCCTCAGCAAACCTATTGTGCCAGTTAATTTCTGACGGTGCTTGGGACTGGGAAATAGACGTCGACTAATTATTTTTGACGACGAGTAAATGTCGTTTTATGACATTTAGGACAAGGCGGTATACGACTTGTTTTTTTGAAGTTCATAACCGTGCCACAGCTTTGACAAGACAGTGTACCGATACTTGTAATTTCTCCCGTATGATATTCAGTTGCACGCTTTGCTTGTTCGGCAAGTTGCGCAAGCTCCAAACGTGTTTTGTCGGCTACTTTAGTAAAAATATCTAAGATTCTTTGTTCAATGAGCTCAAGATCGAAATTTAACCATGTTGATATCTCTTGACCTGACTGCTCTAAATGCTCCGCGGCATCATGTAAATCCCGACGTAGATAATTACCTAATTTCTCAGCCTCTTCTTGACTGATTTCTTTTAATTCAATAGCTTGCTGTTTTGCTTTTTCTATATTTTTTTGCAATACAGGTAAGGCTTGTTGCTCGGCAGAATCAAGAAGCTGCTCAATACGTCCCATCATTTTGTCGTATGCGGCAATTAGTTTTTGTTCTAGTTCTTGTTCATTCATTTTCTTTTCCCTTTAAACCAGCAAGTGTTTAAGGTAACTTAGCACATAATTATTACTTGGAGTAAGCAATGTTATCGTCTCGCAGTTTATTTTTTATGGGATTTCTATTTTGTGCATCAATGTTAGCAATTGCTGGATATTTTCAGTTTGTTGACCACTTGGAGCCCTGTCCATTATGTATATTACAACGTGTTTTCACGTTGTTTGTAGGCATTATTTTATTGTTAGCGGTGCTGCATAATCCTGGTAAAGTGGGAACTAAAATCTATGGCGCATTAGCTGGCCTTGCAGCATTGATTGGAGCAGGGATTTCTGCTCGTCATGTTTGGTTACAAAACTTACCTGAGGATCAGGTTCCTAGTTGTGGTCCAGGTTTGAATTTTATGCTGGATAACTTTCCATTGGGTGATGCTATTAGTATGGTCATGAGGGGCTCAGGAGAGTGTGCTGAGGTGCTATGGACATTTATGGGGCTTAGTATTCCTAGCTGGACTTTAGTTGCGTTTATATCGCTTGCTATTGTGTCCTTAGGCCAAACGTTTCGTAAATAAACGTTAGGGTTGAGAGCGCGATTTTATTTGACTGATAAATGAGTGGTGTAAAAGTAAGGTAATGATTTGATCTTGGTAGCTTAGTTCTACTTTTTGGTGTTCGATGTGCTTTAATTCTGCCCCATTAATCTTTTCACCAATTTTAAGCTGCCGACCATTGATGATAGCAATTTTCAGATGTGGGGAGATAATGGTCGAATTGAGTACCCACTCATAATGTTCTGGTAACAATGCTTGATTGGGTGTACTGACTATCATTGTCGCTTTATAGTGTGCAGGCATTGTTGGATCAACAATCTGTTCTGCTGCGAAACAGTTTATTGAAAATAAAGATATTAAGACCAGTTGGATTTTATATATCATCTTATAAGCCAATCCAATATTCATTGGTACTGATAGTATGCACCTTAATCATTATTTCAGCTTTAGGATAATGAGTTACTTTGTAGTTTAAAGTATCCCAATACAATCCCCATTCAGAATTTTCCAATACTGATAAATATTGATAAAGCTGTTGGTAGTTTCCTGATAGTTTGAGTGTTGTCGAGTGCTTATAAAGCGAACTTTTAACAATGTCATTAGTCTGACTTTCATCTTCAGCTACACTATTATCAATGGAAATGTTTTCAACAGCATCATTACTAAGACTCAATAATTTAAGTCCCTGAGTTTGTAATAACAGGCTGCGTAATAATTCTGTGATTTTTGTTGGCGGAACCAAGCGATTTAGCACTGAATTAAGTTGAACAGTTGTTGCTTGTAGTGAATCTTGAGCCTGATTAATGGCTTGTTTCTTTTGATCTTCTGTCTGTTGTCTCGCAACGAGCAAGGTTGTTTTCTTTGCTATGGCCTCATCTCGGAGTTGTTGTTGCTCTAAAAGTGTAGCCTGTGAGATAAGTAGCTGCTGATAATGCTGCTCTTGCTTGCTGAGCAATAGTCCATCCCATACAGCATAAATAACAGATATTGAAACCAATAAAACTAAGGCTCGTTCACGAACGCTGAGGGCATTTAGGTAGTTCGATAGTGATTGGTAATAGTGCTTCACCTAATTCTCCCAGTCTTTTTTTGTTCTGAATTAAGCTTAAACGTGTAGTATTTAGCATCCTTTTTGGGCTGCTGTAACTGGAAAACAGAAAACTGTTTGCCATGGAAATGAGGAGACTCTCCTAGGCTGTCAATATAGAGTGGGATTTGACTCGATTCTACTGCTTCCCCTTGTAGTGTTATTGCGTAGCCACCATTAAGTAAAGAGAACTGCGTTAACCATACTTTATTAATTTTCTGTTGTGATAGTGTGCGTAGTGTTGCAGAAAAACCTTGAGAATTACCGAAACTTTGATGCGTTAGATAATTAAGGAGCAATTCTTTCTCTTTTCTCTGGCGCTCTAAGGCATCTAGTTCAGCATTGAGTAGTGGGCTTTCTATTGAATCTTCCAGTTGGCCAATACTCTGTTGCGTGTATTGACTGATTGATTTCTCTAAGACGCTATTCTTTTTGGCTGAATAAAGACTCATCACAGATAGAATGGTAATAACTATCAATAAAACCAAGTATACCTGGCGTGCAGGGAGATGTATTTTCTTCGGTTTGAATTGTGATTGATATAAATTAATTTGCTGCATTAGTGATAAGGCCTTAAAGCAGCACCGATTGCCATGATGCATTTATTATCAATGATTGTTATGCCGTCACTAAAAGTCAGCACTTCTTTTAGGTCTATTGTTTGACAATCAAGCCCCAATCTTTGCTGAAGGAGTTGGGGTAAGTGCTCAATTGATTGGCCATTATTTAAGATAAGTAGATGAGTAATCGCAGCCTGGCGAGAGTGGCTCTCAAAGTAGTCAAAAGTACGCTGGAGCTCTAAGGCGAGTGAGTCAAGAATAGACTGACTATTTACATCATCTTCAGCAATAAAAGTAAGCGACTCTGTACCTATACTTGATGAGCGATTGATGTATATATCATGCTCTAAAAGAACACTGAGCCTAGATTGGTCGGCCCATAGGTTTAATAGTCCAACGCTATCATTATCTGTCGGGAGGAGGTTGATAATGTTACGTGCCGATTGAATTGCGATATCAATTGTGTGCAAATTACAATTAGCAGCGTGCAATAAGTCAACATGTGATTGAATTATGGACTCGCGGCTCGCAATAATAAGCAGTTGTTTTTTACCAGAAGCACTATGGTTAGGAAGTTCAATATGATCAATGACGGCATCATCAATATGAAAATCAATCAGATCTTTAATCTGCCAGTATAAGGCCGCTCTTAGCTCTTGCTTTGCAACTTCTGGGGCATCAACCTGGCTCAGTTGATATTCATCAGGTGATAGCACCAAATTACAAGGGATCTTATTAAGCTGATGTTGTACGGCTAATTCGGTCAGTAGCGTTTCTTGTTCTATCGGGGCACAAGGGTAAAATTGAGCAAACTTTAGAATAGGACTGATGCTATTGTGTTCAATAATTGCTAGGGAGATTCCATCCGCAGAGATTGATATCCCTGCAGTTGTATTACTGTCTGCTTTAGCTTTTAATGAAAATATCACCCAGATTTCCTTTTAAGGCATAGTTTGGATGTTCAGATAGACGTTATTACCTATTACCGAGCTCGGTAGGTAATACGCCCTTTACTCAAGTCGTATGGTGTTAGTTGAACCGTTACTTTATCACCCGTAAGAATACGGATATAATTTTTACGCATTTTTCCAGAAATATGGGCAGTGACGACATGACCATTTTCTAGTTCTACACGAAACGTAGTATTAGGCATTGTATCGATAACAGTGCCTTCAAATTCAATATGTTCTTCTTTTGCCATAAAATGTCTGTTCTATATTTTCTAAGTTAAATACCCATTTTGCCGTAAAACTACTGATTATTCAACGTTTTTCACGTTTCTAGCGCTTGCCATTGCTGATCAATATAGCCTTCAATGGCTGAAAAATTTTGTTTATATTGCATTTTCTGACAGTCTTTAATCCAATATCCAAGGTAAAGCCATGATAAGCCTTGTGTTTGAGCGATATTGATTTGTTGTAGAATCCCGTAGGTGCCTAGACTATATTGAGTCATATCAGGATCAAAGAATGTATAAAGAGCTGACAAGCCATTTTCAACATGGTCTGTTATTGCGACAGCTACGAGCTTAGAACCACGACGGAACTCAATAAAACTAGTCTGTCCCCAGTCACTGCTCAGGAAGCTCATATAGCTTTCTTCTGTTGGATTATCCATACCACCATTCAAATGTCTTGCTGATAAATAGCGGTGATAGAGTTCAAAATGTTCGGCATTAAATGTGGCAGAATGATGAGTAAGTGTGAGATCTTGATTGCGTTGTAAACAGCGACGCTGACTGCGGCTGGGTTTGAATTGTTCGATATTGATTCGTACAGGTACACACGCATTACAGTCTAAGCAATACGGTCTATAAGCAATATTACCGCTACGTCTAAACCCGTGTTGAATTAGCTGACTATACAGATGCTTCGTCATTGGTTTATTGGGATCAGGATAAATATTACGAGCTTGGTGATCGTCTAGATAAGAGCAATCATGAGGGCTATCTTGATAAAATGTGATTGTGTCAGTCATGAACTTGTCGGTAGATCTGCATCTAACTGCCATGGTTTTCTAGGGGATACTTGCAGACATAGTTCGTTTATAGAGTGAATAAAATCTTTTCGGTCTATCTCTTCTGCTCCTAGACTTGATAAATGTTCAGAATAGATTTGACAGTCAATGAGTTCAAAGCCCCAACGTTCTAGCTGCTGACATAGTGCAACTAAGGCTATTTTGGAACTATCTCGTACAGTGCTAAACATGGATTCTCCGAAAAACATTTTTCCAATTGAAACACCATATAATCCGCCGACTAATTTGTTGCCTTGCCAGCATTCAACACTGTGAGCATGACCTTGTTGATGTAATTGACTATAGGCATCAATCATTTCAGGATGGATCCATGTACTGTTGTTAGCATCGTGTTTACTATCAGTCCTTGGTAAGGAGCAGGCATGCATAACATGCTCAAATGCACGATCTAAGGTGACAGATAACGTAGTTGTTCGTAATGTTTTTTTAAGGCTTCTAGATAACTTTACTTTATCAGTAAATAAAACCATTCTAGGATCAGGACTCCACCATAAAATGGGGTCATCTTCATTAAACCAAGGAAATAAACCATGGCAATAAGCATTAAGAAGCCGTTTAGGTGATAAGTCACCCCCTGCGGCAACTAGGCCATCATCAAGTGCATATTCAACTGATGGAAATTGATTGTCATTCGACAATGATAGCCATGGAAGGCTCATTACTAGTCTTGCAGATGGCTATTGAGTTCTTTGGCCCAATTGATAGCATCTAAGTAAGCCCGAGCTATAATTTCTACTGGCAGAGGAGAAGCATCGAGTGCTTGCCAATCACCTTTTTCATAATTCAGCACGTCTTGTAATGCTCGACCTGCAGCACCTGAGTGATTTTGCAGTGCATTCACTAATTCAGGAGATAAAGGTAAGTTACTTATCAAGGATGGCAACGGCTTATCCATGAGTGCATCAAGAGTAGAAAATAAACCTGCAGCAAAAAACGTGTCTGCTTGGCCTTTATAATATTTTGCTAATAAGGAACACATTTTTGCACGTGTCATTGCTACAACACGAAGCTCTTTAGGTTTATCATCAACACCAGAAAGACTAAGTAAGCTTGCCCATGTTTTAATTTTACTAAAGCCTAACAGAACGATAGCTTGCTGAATGCTATTAACTTCTTTTCTCAGTCCAAAAAAGGCAGAGTTAATTAAACGCAGCAATTTATAGCTTAAAGAAATATCTAAGTTAATAATATTGGCCAGCTCATTGGCTTCAACATCGGGCTCTTGTAGTTTAACTAGCAGTTCCATCAATATTTGGGTTGATGGAGAGATTTTTTGATTATCATTTGCAGCAGGTAATGTATAAAATTGGCCCTGAAGTAAATCTAAATCATGTTGCTTACAAAATGTGAACTCATCTCTTTCATTGACATTTGTCGCACACAAAGTGGAATGTCTTTCACGCCAAGCTGGCAAGTGTTCAGTGAGGACTTTAGGATCAAATTCAGCAATATCAATAAGTAAGGTATTGCTGTCTTTACTGTCTTTTGATATTGATGCATGGCGAGCAAAGGAAAAGTGGTTATTATTGGTGCTTGGTGCATCACCACCATTGACATCTAAGGTAAAGTTAACCTCTGATTGATCTGTACCTAATAATGCTTCACGCCATGACTCAGGTAAAGAAAGTAGTGCTTTTTGTCGTTCACTTATTGCCGGAAGAATTGAGGGTAGTTGTTCAATAAATTTCGGAACTTCAGCATCATCACTAAGTTTTTCACCCTGCTTTGTTAAAAAAGAAAGGTGGTAGCTTTCAACATCAAGCTGAGCCGTAATGAAAAGAGGTTGGCGGTGAATTAGACCTGAATACGTTTTTAATAATTCAAATGGGGCAAGTTTCTTGTCCATGATGATTACACTACTCTTTTAGTATTATTTTAGATCGATTCTCGACCTGTAAAGGCATGGGATAGTGTACCACTATCTACATACTCTAGCTCGCCACCTAGTGGAATGCCGTGTGCAAGTCGTGTGACATGAATCTCTCTAGCGTGGGCCAATTGACATAGGTAATGTGCTGTCGCTTCACCTTCTACTGTTGGGTTAGTTGCAAGAATAACTTCTTTTATGATTTTTTTATCCAGCAATTCAATTAAAAGAGGAATTCCTAATGCGTCAGGCCCAATACCATCTAATGGAGACAAGTGACCTGACAATACAAAGTATTGTCCTTGATAATGTGTTGCTTGCTCAATGGCTAAAACATCACTAGGCATTTCAACAATACAAAGTTGATCTTGTCGGCGTTGGCCATCGCTACATCGGCTGCATAGTTCATCTTCACTTAATATGCGACATTGTTGACAATGATGAACATTATTTAAGGCATCTGCTAATGATTTGGCCAAACGTTCACCACCATCACGATTGCGTTCAAGAAGGTGGAATGTCATACGTTGAGCAGATTTTGGACCGACGCCAGGTAAGCAGCGAAAGGCTTCAATTAATTGCTCAATATTGGGACCGAGATTTGCCATAAAATAGTACCAATTAGAATGGTAGTTTCATACCTGGAGGTAACATACCTGACATACGGTCTTGGCTTGTTTTTTCAACTTGACGAACAGCATCATTAACAGCTGCAGCAATTAAGTCTTCTAACATTTCTTTATCATCTTCTAATAGCGCATCTTCAATACTGACACGTTTAACATCATGCTTTCCTGTCATGACTATTTGAACCATGCCACCACCAGCCTGACCAGTAACTTCAACAGTAGCAAGTTCTTGCTGGGCTTTTTCCATATTAGCCTGCATTTGCTGCGCTTGCTTCATTAAATTTCCCATTCCGCCTTTCATATTGACTCCATCTTAATCTATAGGTTTGATCGTACTTTCAATAACTTGGCCATCGAAAGTCTGTTTTATTGCGTTAACAGTAGAGTCATTATGAATGGACTCTGTTGCTTGTTGCTGTCTATTTGTTTTGTGTTCTGCCTGTTGAGTTGCCAAAGTCTGACTTGACTGATGCTGTTCATCATTTTGTTCGATAACAATAGAAACCATGCTATTTAAGTACTGTTGCAATGCTGCTTCGAGCCGTTCTTTTGCTTTATCAGTCGCGAGGTGGGCAACCCCTTGTGCAATGGATAAATAGACTTTTGAATTATCAAATTTAATGAATGCACTATTATTAGCAAGCTGGCGAGATAAAGCCGTCAGTTTCAAACTAGCAATTGTTGACGTCCAGTTATTAGCAGATAAAGCTGTGTTTTGGACGGGGTCAGCATTGATCTCTTGCGGAACGGCTTCTGGAGCAGGCTGCTGAATTTGATATGTTTCTTTCTCTGGCTCTTCTTGTATGGCTTGGGGCTGAACCACTGGCTCAACAGGAGCAGTAATAGCTGCTCGTTGTTCACTTACTGGTTTAGGTGTAACAACATCGTCATTCATTGCAGACGGTGTTATTTTTTTAGGCTGAAAACTAAGCATTCTTAACAGCGTCATATCAAAGCCTGACTTAGGATCTGCTGCAAAGGGTAGATCACGTTTTCCATGCAATACAATTTGATAGAGTAGTTGTATCGTTTCAGGACTGATTTGTGAGCTTAGATCGATTAACTGCTGATTATCATCTTCATCTGTTAATTCGAGTTCAGGTACTGCTTGGAGTGTGGCTAATCGTTGTAATAGTCCGAGCAGCTCATTTAGAACAAGGTTAAAGTTTCGCCCTTGATCAGCTAAATCCTGCGACTGTTGTAATAAGGCTTTACCATCTTGATCAATAAGGGCCGTTAAAATATTAAATAATTGTTGCTGCTTGATCGTGCCCAACATTTGATGAACATGATCAACGGATACATTGCCAGCACCAAAGGAAATGGCTTGGTCTAATAGGCTAAGTGCATCACGCATACTGCCATCTGCAGCACGAGCCAATGCCGTTAATGCTTTATCTTCAAAAGAGATATTTTCTTTTTCCAAAATAGTAGCAAGGTGTGCAGTAATTTTTTCGAGTTCTATTCGACGTAAATTAAACTGGAGACAACGCGATAAAATCGTAGCAGGTAGCTTCTGCGGATCTGTTGTTGCAAATAAGAATTTAACGTGAGGAGGGGGCTCTTCTAATGTTTTTAAGAGTGCGTTAAAGCTACTTGTTGAGAGCATGTGGACTTCATCAATCAAATAGACTTTATAACGCCCTCGACTAGGTGCATATTGCACATTGTCTAAGAGTTCGCGAGTATCATCGACTTTTGTGCGAGACGCAGCATCAACTTCAATTAAATCAACAAAGCGACCTGCATCGACCTCTTGGCAACTTTGACATTCACCACAGGGTGTTGAACTAACACCTTGTTCACAATTTAAAGATTTAGCTAGAATTCTAGAAAGGGTTGTTTTACCGACACCACGTGTGCCAGAAAACAAAAAAGCATGATGCAAACGATCTTGGTCTAAGCCATTAATTAAAGCACGGAGGACATGCTGCTGTCCGACAACGTCAGAAAAAGTTTTAGGTCGCCATTTTCGGGCGAGGACCAAATAACTCATATAATGGTGTGAACCCTAGTGTCTGTTAGATAATACATGATGATATACAATCAAGTTGTTTGGGCGATGTCCCACACCAGCCAAATCTCGGCGCTCGAGTCCGAAGGCTCCGCTGCTCCCTTCCGGGCCTGACGGGCTAACCAACATATCGTCGCGAGGAGACCAGTGCGGGCCACCATTGAATCGATGATTTTAAGTCTTTTTAAGACTTTTTGCTATGTTATTTTTAACTGTTTTTGAACGTGGCGGGGAGTAAGCCCCAAAAAACACTATTTATTTCGGCATAACTTGACTGTATGACAACTTTATGGTTTCAGATTATAATGCGTAGACGCTAACTTCGTTCCGAACTGTAGCTTTTCAAGTGTCGTTGAACTTACTTTATTTAAATGAGTATTACACCTACTGTTAAATACTGCCTATCGGTAAATCAAACCAAAATGTTGATCCTCGGTCTTCCTCGCTTTCGAAATCAATAGTACCATTCATTGCTTCAACCAACCTTCGGGTAATCGCTAGCCCGACACCTGACCCTTCAATTGTTGAATTTTCATGACCTAACCGAGAAAAAGATGTGAAAACTTGAGGGTAAAATTCTTTAGATATTCCCACTCCGGTATCAGAAACTTTTATTCGCAGGTGTTTGTTACTCATGACTTGTACAGAACAATACACCTTGCCGCCCACGTGGTTATACTTCACTGCATTTGTGAGTAAGTTAATTAGGACTTGCTTTAACCCTGTTGTATCAGACAGAACATATAGTTCACAAGGGGGTGGGGATTCAATCAGGACTTGTTTTTCCTGTGCCAGAGGAGCCAGTAGCATTATGCACTCACTCATTACATCATCAACAGCTATATTATTAAATTCTAAGTTTAGTTGACCTTTCTCAATTTTTGACAAATCAAGCAATTGGTTAATTAATGACAATAAGTGCTTTCCGCCATCTAGTATTCGTTCAACCGCATATTTTTGATCAGGGCTTAACTCCTCAGATGGGTTTGATTCTAATAATTGAGAAAAACCAAGAATTGCATTCAATGGCGTCTTAAATTCATGACTCATGCATGATAAAAAATCAGACTTTGCCCTATTAGCTTGTATTAGTTTTTCTTCGATTTCTATTCTGTATTGAATATCAGCTTCTAGTTGGTTTATACGGCGTTGTTCATCAAGCGTATCTTTAACTATGAGAACATGAGATATAGTTGAGTTATCTTCTTTAATTGGCGTCATAGAAAGAGTAACCCAAAAGTCCTTCCCGTCCTTTGATACTAATTTTATATCTTTTTGGCTAAACTGGCCTTTTATTGCACTATTCCAAATTTTCTCTTGTTCTGTATCATTTAATAGTTTGTCAAAGACTGAAAAACCAACAAGATCATCATAGTTATAACCACTAACTTCTTGGTGTCGCGGGTTAACATGAATAATTTTTCCGTTAATATCAACAATGGCTATAGCACTACGACTTTGATCTAAAGCCATAGATAACCTTTTATTTACCGCATCACCTTCCTTTAGTGCCCGCTGATTTGAGAAACTTTCAATAGCTTTCATTGCCGTGCTAGGCAAAAGCTCCATGAATACATTATTAATGTCTTTTGATAGGTAGTCGAATATTCCCATTTTCATTGCGTTAACAGCAATATATTCATCTCCCTCCCCAGTAAGTAATACAATTGGAAAAGATAGCTTTTGTGATCGTTTGAAAAGTACCTCTGCTAATTCCAGCCCAGTCATTCCCGGCATCATGTAGTCAGTTAACAATAAATCATATAACGATTCATTCTCATCAATTTCACACAATACCTCTTCGGCACGCACAAATCGCGTAATATTAATTGTAATTGTCTTGCCAAGGCTATGAAATGCACGAGTAATTTTTTTAAAATCATGCTCATTATCTTCAGCAACGAGAATATTAAGAGTTTTTCTTTTCATGTAATTCAAGGTTACTTTGGTTGCTCTGCTAGTTTCCAAAACTCATAAATCGTATGAATTGCTTTGGAAAAATCATCAAAATGCAGTGGCTTAGCAACATAAGCATTAACATTAAGCTCATAGCTTTCAATAAGATCTTCATCACGTTTTGATGTAGTCAGGACAACAACAGGAAGTTTTTGTAACTCCTGATCACTCCGTAGATCTCTTAATACTGTCAGCCCATCAACTTTGGGCATATTAATATCCAATAGCAGAACGCCAGGCGTTGGAGCCAGCGCTGGAGGAGCATATTCATTTCTTTTGTATAGATAATCTAGACACTCTTCTCCATCTCTAACAACGATGAGCTGGTTTGGGATTTCATGCTGTTTCCATGCCCTTTTAACAGCCATAATATCGTGTTTACTATCTTCTGCTAACAATACTGGAAATAAGTTATCCATTTAGTTTAGTACCTCATCTAAAGGCATTGAAATAAAGAAAGTGGAGCCTTCATCGGGTTTTGACTTCAAGTTAAGACTCCAGTTTAGATTTAAAACCGCTTTTTGAACAATAGCTAGTCCAATTCCTGTTCCATCGTACTCTTCTTTTGTATGTAACCGTTGGAATAATTGAAAAATTCGGTCATGAAATTTTTCATCGATACCTATTCCATTATCCCTGATTGAAATGATGTAATCATTCGCTTTGATTTCTCCATGAATTTCTATTTTTTTATTTTCAGAATGATTATAAGTACATGCATTCGTCAATAGGTTCTGAAACACTTGGGTTAAAACAGTTGGAGAAACTTCTATGGATGGCATTTCATCTGAAATTTTAATGTCTACCGATTCATCCTTGATTACCGAGCGAGTCAGGTTATAGAAAAAGCTACTCAAAGCTATTACTTCGCTTGGTGCAGCACGTCGACCAACCCGAGAGAGCTCTAACAAGTCATCTATTAGCGACTCAGACTGATGAACAGCATCTTGCATACCTGAAATATACTCTTGTTGTTCCTCTTCTAACTGCCCATCTAGATCATCACTCAACCAATCACAATAGCTATGAATTGCACGTAAAGGAGCTTTTAGATCGTGTGAAACGACATAGGTAAACTGTGATAATTCAGTATTAGTTTCTGTTAGCGCCTGTGTTTTTTGTTCTAATAGTGAAATAGTGGACGAAATAGCTTCTTCATTTTTTTTACGATCAGTAATATCAAGCCATAGACCAACCATTTCAACAGGTTTTCCTTCACTATCTCGAGATATTTTTAACTTATCTAGTACCCAAATATATTGATTATCCGAGCATAAAAAACGGTATTCATAAGAGCGACTTTCCCCAGTATTAAATAGCTCTGACATTTCGGTAAATAAACGGTCTTTATCATCCGGATGCAGGTGACTTATCCAAAAATCAGGAGCGCTGAGGTATTCTTCTTGAGAAAACCCTGTTAGAGCTGAAATGTTTTCACTAATGAAAGTTGTTTCATAATTACCTGATGGAATACAACTATAAATAACGACGGGACTAGCACTAAGAATATAAGATAGCCAATCCTTTCCTTGGGATTGATTGATTACACTTTGCTGTCGTATGCCATCATCTATAGAACTCACATCTTGAATGTTGACGATAATGGATAGGGACTTGCTTTGCATAAGTTTGGATAACGTACATTTTATTTTAAATGCAGTACCACTTTTATGCTTACCTATAAGTTCACAGTATTTCCCCGTCGAAAGGTGGTCAAAATCACTTGCTTCTTTCTTAAAGTTAGGAACAAGGTCACTAAAATAAGAGTTAAGATATTCATCCTCATTATAGCCAAAAAGTTCAATCGCTTTCTGTTCTAAACCAGTAATCTGAAGCTCTTGATTAAGAATTATTGAGCCTATATTCATAGAGTGTCAGTCCCTTTAAAAAAGTAAAGTATAGCAAAAATATAAATAGAATTATCACATAACAATTGTATGGTTGATATTTAGATTTAATACCGTTAGTGTTGATAGCTAATACTACGATATAGGCGGAGATGATGAGAGATGTACAAGTATTAGTTGTAGATGACCATATACCAAATATAGAACTCCTTTCTGTAATTCTAGAACGATTTAATGTAACGGTTCACGTTGCAACGAGTGGTTACGAAGCAAAAAAAATACTTGAAACCCAAAAAATACATATTGCTTTACTAGATGTATGTATTCCAGATATGAGTGGGTTTGAAATAGCAAAGCTCCTCCGAGAAAACCCCGAAAATAAAAATGCAGCCATCATTTTTGTCACAGCAATAAATATTACACAATCAGATAGGCTTACCGCGTATGAATTAGGCTGTATTGATTACATTCAAAAACCCATTGATCTTGAAACCTTAGATGCAAAAATTAGTGTATTTATCAAGCTCGCCGAACAAGAGCTTGCATTACTTAAACAAAATGAAACGTTGCAAACGGAAATATCTAACCGTATTAAGATAGAAAGCAAGTTACGTCGTAGTGAAGAGACTTTACGGTTATCAATGGCCTCTTTAGGTCAAGGAGTTTGGGATTATGACATTTCATCAGGAAGGACATACTTTAGCCAGACATGGTTAACTAATATTTGTGGCACCAATCCAAATACAATACCAAATTCCTTAGAATTTTATAAAGACCGAATCCATAAAGATGATATTTCCTTATGGGAAAATGAGTTTTCATCATTTATTTCCGGAGAATCAGACACGTTTTCTCAGCAACACCGGGTGATATCCCCCGAAGGGACATGTAGTAATTATTCAGATGTAGCAATGATTGTTAGTCGCCAACCTTCTGGAAAACCAATAAGAATTATTGGCGTATCAACTGACATTTCTGAAAAGAAAAAAAATGAAGATAAAATTCTATTAGCCGCTGCTGTATTTGAACAAGGTGCTGAGGCCGCTTTTATTACAGATTCTGATGCCAGAATAGTAAGTGTAAACAAATCTTTTTCGAAAATTACAGGCTACCAAGAAAGCGAAGTGCTCGGTAACACTCCCGCAATGTTTTCTTCTGGAAAGCATGAGCCTAATTTTTATAAAGTCATGTGGACAGCTATTAATAAGTTAGGTTTCTGGAGTGGAGAAATTTGGAACCGGAAAAAAAATGGTGATATATACCCTGAATGGGAAACAATAACCGCTGTAAGAAATGATAACGGAGAAATTCAAAACTACATTGCTACATTTTCTGATATGTCTCAAAAAAAAGAAAGTGAAGAAAAAATTCACTACCTTTCTAATTATGATGCATTAACCTCATTACCAAATCGTATTTTATTTAAAGAACTACTTCAGAGTGAAGTATCTCGTTGCATAAGAAACAATAAGGCCTGTGCCTTACTTTTCATTGATATAGATAATTTTAAAAACTTTAACGACTCTCTAGGGCATGATGTAGGAGATGAAATCTTACTTGCCGTGTCTAAGCGGTTAAAAACTGTCATTTATGGCTCAGACTACATCGGCCGAATGGGTGGTGATGAATTTGTTATTTTATTAAGCAATATGGAGTTAAATAAAAAAGGTGTTGTAAAAACAGTATCGAGTATCGCGATGAATATTCTACAAAGCTTCAATGAACACATAGCTATTCGTGATATAGAAATTCAACTCACATTAAGCATTGGCACTGTTTTATATCCTTTTGATTCGCGAGATGCAACATCGTTATTTAAGCTGGCCGATACAGCTCTCTATAGAGCAAAAGATTTAGGGAAAAATAATTTTGTTTTTTTCTCACAAGACTTAAGTGATGACTTACATAAAAGAATGGAGCTTGAGCAGGATATAAGAAAAGCACTTCGTAATGATGAGTTCATGATGTATTACCAGCCTCAGATTGATATAAGTAGCGGTGAAATCATAGGGGCTGAAGCTTTAATTCGCTGGAATCACCCTAAGAAAGGCTGGATCCCACCCGTACAATTTATTCCTATAGCAGAAGAGTCTGGTTTAATTTGTGATATTGGCTCATGGGCACTAAGCACAGTCTGCCAAACACTTTCATCTTGGAACGAAAAAGGAATATTTAAATCACCCTGCAGAATTGCTGTCAATATATGTGTTGAACAATTTTGTGAGGAAGGTTTCATACCTTCGATCAATGCAGCTATTCAGGATAATGCAATTGATGCCAAACAATTGGAAATAGAGCTCACAGAACGGGCATTAGCAACGAACTTAAATGATGTTTCTAAAAAATTAGAACAAATAAAATCCCTTGGAATAGCTATTGCCATTGATGACTTTGGGACTGGCTATTCCTCTCTTAACTATTTAAAACACTTTCCTTTAGATATTTTAAAAATTGATAGGGCTTTCATTAGTGGACTACCTGATGACCAAGATGATCTTGCTATTACAAAAACTATAATATCAATGGCTAAAAACTTAGGTATGAAAGTAGTTGCAGAGGGCGTCGAAGAACGTGAGCAACTATTATTTTTACAGTCAGAGCAATGTGATATGTATCAAGGTTACCTTTATAGTCCTGCAATTCCAGCTAATGAGTTTGAACAAGCACTCATCACAAATCATCTGTCACCAGCATAGTTAGGGATACTCATGAATATACTTATTAGTGATGAATCAAAGTTATTTCAATCTATGTTAACAAATATTTTTTCTTACCCTGACATGCATTGCATAATCTGCCCTACCTTTGAAGATGTTGAGCATGTATTAGCTACTGAAAATATTGACTTTATTTGTTTATCTTTAGTTTTAAAAAAAGACGATGGCATAAGTTTATGTTCACACATTCGTCAACTAGAGCAGTATAAATCGACCCCGGTTATTCTTTTTACTGCTGAAAGTGAAAAACAAGTTTATACAAAAGCACTAAAGTCAGGTATCACCGCCGTATTCGAAAAAAATAACATTGCTGAATTGCAAATATTTATCGAACGTCACTACCTTCAAACGAAGCGCGTTTCTGGACGGGTACTATACATAGAAGATGTTGCATCGCAACGCCTGCATGTGTGTAAGATCTTTCGTTCTATTGGACTGGAGGTTGATTCATACGATAGTGCTGAGCCAGCGCTCGAACAGTTCATAAAGCAGGACTATGATCTCGTCGTAACAGATATTATCCTTAAAGGTGTAATGACGGGTATGGAGCTAACTAACCGTATTCGTAGACTTGATAATGCTAAGGGGGATACTCCTATTCTGGCTGTTACCGGCTTTGATGATTCAGCACGACGAATAGAGCTATTCTCTCTTGGGGTCAGCGACTATATTATTAAACCCATCATTGAAGAAGAGCTCGTTTCTAGAGTGAAAAATCTCATCAATGCTCATAAGTATCACATGGAAGCTCTAACCCAAAGAGAAAAGGCTGAATCTGAAGGCCTAGAAAAATCAAATTTTATTTCTCACATGAGTCATGAACTTAAAACACCCTTGAATACTATCCTTGGATATACTCAATTACTTTTGTCAGACGACTTCTCGACCGACAAGAGCAAGCATGCTTCGCAGCTTAAGCAGATTAAAAATGCAGGGAATCATTTACTTGATATCATTAATGATAGTTTAGATTTATCTGCAATTGAAGCAGGTAAAATCAATATCAACATTCTAGGTCATCAATTAGATAATGTTATCAAAAGAGCAATAGAACAAATACATCCCCTTACCCAAGAAGACTCAATATCTGTTCATGTTCACCCTATTTCACCGGATATAATCGTTAGTGTTGATGAACGGAGAATTCATCAAGTTATTATGAATTTATTGTCCAATGCGATTAAATATAATAGTAAAAATGGTGACATCCAGATTATGTGCAAAACGTTAGTTAATGGAAAGGTAAGGCTAGCAATTAAAGATACGGGAATCGGAATGACGCCAGAACAAACGTCTCGACTATTCATCCCTTTTGAACGATTACAAACACATAATAATATCGAAGGCACAGGGTTAGGCTTAGTTGTTTGCCAGAAAATTATAGCTGCCATGGGGGGGAGCTTAGGTGTAAAAAGTACACCCGACTTGGGAAGTACTTTTTGGTTGGACTTAAAGACTGTAAGTTAGATGAATATACTTATCGTAGATGATGTACAAGTAAATATAGACCTACTAGAAGTTATCGCAACAAGTATGGGACATAACTGCACCTTTTCTTATAATGGAACAGAAGCGGTAAATACTTGCATTAAAGAACGGCCGGACATGGTTTTTATGGACGTCATGATGCCAATAGAGGATGGATTAAGTGCAACTGCACGTATAAAAGAATCCGAGTTAGGTTATTGGTTACCAATAATTATTGTAAGTGCTAAAGACAATAATGAAGATATTGTGTTGGGTTTAAACTCTGGTGCAGATGACTATATAACGAAGCCTATCCATGTTGAAATAGTAAAAGCAAAGATCAGGGCCGTTGAGAGGACTCATGCATTCCAACAGCAAGAGCTATACGAACGTGAGTTAAGACAAAGTCAATTAATCGAGCTAGCTAAGGAAAATCATACTCATTTGGAACTTAGAAGGTTAATGGATGAAGCTGCAATTATTGTTGATACTGATATTCAAGGCAATATCACTTTTAGTAATGATAAGTTCTGTGAATTGTCTGGTTACACTCAAGAAGAATTAATAGGTAAAAATCACCGGATACTCCATTCAGGAGCACACTCAAGAGATTTCTTTAAAGAACTCTGGAGAACCATAGCTCGCGGTAATGTTTGGCAAGGCGATATTTGTAACCGTTCTAAGACTGGTAGTCTTTACTGGGTTAGAACTACCATTGTTCCTTTTTTAGATCGCATTTCGGGTAAACCTACTTCCTACCGAGCAATACGGTTTGATATCACAGATCGAAAAAAATTAGAGACAAAACTAGCTCAAGAAAAAGATCGAGATGAAATGACTCTCGCTGCCATTGGAGATGCTATTTTTAAAGTCACTCCTTTTGGCCATATTACGTTTATGAACAAGACTGCGGAAAAGATAACAGGAACTTTGTTTGAAAATATAGAGGGGCAACACCTAAAAGATATTTTAAATTTCCAAGGTGAAACTATTAATCAATTTTTAACAAGAATGAATGAAGAAAAAACGATTATCCAGATTCACACTTCACAATTCACTTCAAATAATGGTGTTGAGTATCAATTAGAAGGGAATATTTCTCCAATTATGGAAAATGGTGAACCTATTGGTTCAGTACTTGCTCTTCAAGATGTAACAGATAAAAAGCGTTTGAGTGAAGAAGTTGAGTGGCAAGCTTGGCACGATATTTTAACAAGCTTAGGTAATAGAGCCTTACTGAGACAGCGTTTCCCGTTAGCTAAGTCTTCAGCTGATAAATTTAATACTTTAATGGCTATTTGCTTATTAGATGTCGATGAGTTTAAACCTATCAATGACAATTTTGGTCATGAGTCAGGAGATCTTGTTTTAGTGGAAATAGCACGTCGCCTGACTGATGTGATTCGTCAAGATGATACTGCTGTACGTATAGGCGGCGATGAGTTTGTATTGATACTAAATGGATTTAAAAAAGAGGATGAACTTAAATTAGCATTAGAAAGAATCTTAACCTCTATGACAACACCATTCCATATCAGTAATGGACATATGACTGACCTGTCAATCAGTATGGGGGTTTCAATATACCCTGTCGATAGTGTTGATTTAGATACAATGCTAAGGCATGCAGACCAAGCATTGTACAAAGCGAAACAGCAAGGGAAAAATAGGTTTTTATTTTTTGATCCAACAGGTGAAGAAGCAATACACAGCCGGTGGCAAGAAATAAAGGTAATTGAACAAGCGATCATTAATCAGGAGATGGTTCTTTTTTATCAGCCGAAAGTGAATATGAGAACTGGAGAGCTTTTTGGCGTAGAGGCTTTAGTACGTTGGCAACACCCAGAGCAGGGCCTTTTATCCCCGATAGCTTTTTTACCAAAAATAGAGTCCACAGATATAATAAACCGGCTTGGGGAGTGGGTTATAGAGACAGCATTACTTCAACTTCAGGAATGGAGTAATTGTGGTAAAAATTGGACCATTAGTATTAATATAGCGGCTTACCATTTTATGCAATCTGATTTTTCTGAAAAGCTACAACAAACTTTTTCTAAATACCCAACGGTGTTACCACAGGCTCTTGAAATAGAAATTCTTGAAACTGCCGCATTAGATGATTTGCAGCATGCATCTTTTATAATAAAGCAATGTCAGAATATAGGAGTTACATTTGCTTTAGATGATTTTGGAACTGGATACTCATCTTTGTCTTACCTTAAAGAGTTACCGACTGACTGTCTAAAAATAGACCAGAGTTTTGTACGTGATATGCTTGAAAATGATGATGATATGGCTCTAGTAGAGGGTATTATTTCATTATCAAAGGTTTTTAATAGAAGGGTTATTGCTGAGGGTGTTGAAACAGCCGAGCACGGTGTACTATTAATGAGACTTGGCTGCGATTATGCTCAGGGGTATGGAATAGCTAAACCAATGCAGAGTGATAAGCTTATCTCATGGGCGAAAAACTATACTCCAGATAAATCATGGAATATTTGGTCAAGCACTACATGGGAACTTAGCAATATACCACTGTTAGTTGCTCAACAAGATCATATTAATTGGATACAAGAAATATTTACAGCACTTGAAGGTGGAGTATTAAACCTTAGTGAAAGCGAGCTGACTAACCATTACGAATGTCGTTTAGGTCGATGGTATTACGGTCACGGGAAAATGCACTATAGTCACTTACGTAGCTTTGAGGAGTTAGAGAGCCTTCATATTAAGGTTCATGAATTAGCCTATAAATTAGTTACATTAAAATCAACAAACCAAAATAATGAAGTTCAGAAATTATCAAAAGAGTTATTAATAATAAAAAACAAAATTATTGAGACCCTTAATAAATTACAGCAAGAAGTCAATATTTCTTCGAACTGAGTGGTCTGTGAATACTATTATTTTTCGGGGGGATTATTACCCTTGACCAGATCACTACGGGCGCTTAATTTTAAACTCACTAATTCCCCGAAAAAACGCACTATTTTCATAATGATGGTTTTTGGTTGGGTTATATAAACAATCAATCTTAATCTGTTGGTTTATAGTGATGTATGGCGGAGAGCGAGGGATTCGAACCCTCGATAGGGATAAACCTATACACACTTTCCAGGCGTGCGCCATCGGCCG
>ENA-OSET01000516-OSET01000516.1-sediment-metagenome-genome-assembly--contig:-NODE-516-length-43018-cov-5.807736_pt1 | contig 43018 bp, 46 predicted proteins | sample MGYA00237882_ERZ534229 | MGnify/ENA primary metagenome ERZ534229 (study PRJEB26408, sample SAMN06266212) | sediment metagenome | isolation source: Hudson Canyon methane seep mesocosm | place: USA:Hudson...
AGACTTATATGAAAAAGCAGTTAATATACATTTTGATGCAATTGAACATGGCGATAAAATTGTCTTTTTACATCAAGTGAAACAAGGGGCAGCTAATCAAAGCTATGGATTGCAGGTAGCTAAACTAGCGGGTGTACCAACAGATGTTATTCAAGCGGCAAAGACTAAGTTAAAGCAGCTGGAAATGATGAAACTGGAACCACTAGAAAAGGCTAATAACCCTCAGGCAGATTTATTTCAGCAACAAAATGAGCCATCAGAGCTTGAGCGTTATATAACAGCTCTTGACCCAGATGACCTGACGCCTAAACAAGCTCAGGAAAAATTATACGACTTAGTTGCTTTGTTAAAGAAATGATTTAAGGTGAGGTAAGCGCTTTCGCGATAGCATTTCTTCGTTGGTGGTGAACAGTTTGGTTCATCATCAATGCAAAGGCATGCCAGTTTTGCTCCATATCAACCCTATACCCCGCCAGAGTGCTTACCTTGTTTAGTGTGCCTGATTTAGCGTAAATACCTTCTGACACTTCAGGTAATAGGTGTTTCCATGTCCGGAAGCTATTGAGTAGTTCAACTAATTGCCTAGGCGATAAACGATTGTCACGTGATAGGCCAGCTCCGTCTTTTAAGGTGATATTTTTCCAGTGAAATTGAGTGCTTACAGATATTTCCATATAACGTTGAACATCAGCAAAATTAGCAGGCTGTTGAAAGTATTCCGCACTAAGGGTTAACACTAGTTGGTTGGCAATGAAATTAGTGGAGTACTTCAGCATAGGGCGGATCATTTCGCCTAATGATTTACTATTGAGATGAGAATAAAATACCGCCAGTTGTGCAGTGCTTCCCCATACTATTTTAGTATCAACTTGAATGCCCTGCTGTCTAAGGAAAACGGCTAATAGTTCTGCGAAATACTGTTCTGCATCACTTGATTTTTTACCTGTGTTAATTCTAGTTTTTGTCGAATTTATCCTATGCTGAGATGCTATTTTTAATGCTGTTTGAGTTAATGGTGTTTGGCTTTCTGCGGATACCAGTGTTTTATTAACTCTTTTCACTGCAATCGTATTGAAGTTTGCAGCAATGGCTGATGGAATAGCATCATAAGGATTATTGGAATAGTCGTTACTTATTGGGGTTAAACCTGCTTTAAAAAAAGCACTATCAAGTCCAATAGCATTGATACTTGTTAAGCCTAAATTCTTCAACTGTTTTGCAATTAATAGTATTTCTTCTGATGTTAGAAAAGGGTCACCACTGCCTTTGATCCACAAAATCTTTGAGTTTACATCAAGGTAAAAATCAGTTTTAAACTGATGATCTTCACCCCAGTGGTTTAACGCTAGCCAAGCAGTGACTAATTTAGTGGTCGATGCAGGAATGAAGCTATCTTGAGCATGATTCGCTATAGCAGCTTTTCCTGCTTTCTCTATTAAAATACCGGCATGTTCTATTTCTGGGTATTCAGCAAATAAATTACCTGCAAAACCGATAACGGGAAAACTAGATAAGAGTATTAGTACGGATAGAACTTTAGAATTAAGAAACATTGTATTGTAACTGTTAGTCCTGAGGTTACTCGGACACTTTACCGCGGAGTGTCTTTGTTTTTCCGCGTAATGTTTTACTGTCCATACGCCTTCTCTGTGAACCCTTGGTTGCTTTGGTGGGCCGTCTTTGTTTAAGGCGAACCGATGCACACTTAATTAAGTCGTGTAGGCGTTCAAATGCATCAGCACGGTTTTTCTCTTGAGTTCGAAACTGTTGGGCTTTTATTATCAATACACCATCTTTATTGATACGTTTATCATTAAGATTTAATAATCGTTGTTTGCAATAATCAGGTAGTGATGACGCTTTGATATCGAAACGAAGATGAATGGCTGATGAGACCTTATTAACGTTTTGTCCACCCGCACCTTGAGCTCGAATTGCAGAAAGCTCAATTTCATTTTCAGAAATGGTGAGGGAGGGCGGAGATGGCATATTAGTGTTTGTATTTGGCTGGTTCTTTAAAGTCGATAACACTAGAGATAGGCGGTGGAATTTGCAGATGAAATCCTTTTTTTTCTAAGCTTTTAATAACGGTATCTACATTTTCACGGGCAAGTTTACGCTCAGGTGTTAGTTCAACTTCCATAACAAATACAGGCTCTTTGCCCATACTATCGTAGAGTGCTTGTGGCACGTCAGAAAAGTCATTTTTTCTAATGATGTAAAGGTATAACTCTTCTTTTTTGGTACTTTTATAAATATATGCGTTCATAGAATTGAGCTCAAGAAATAGGGGGGTGAAACATAATCTGTACCACGGTATTAGCAGGATCATAGCAATAAAAGCTACGAGCACCATCACGGTGTGTACGAGGAGGCTGGCGTATTATTACATTGTGATGTTGTAAAAATGCAAACCACTCGTCTACTTGCTCGGGGGTTTTAATAATAAAGCCAATATGATCTAACTTCTGGTTGCTGCTAGTATCAAAACCTTCAGTTGCACGGTGTAATGCTAAGTTGTCATTGCCTGAAGAAATATAAACATTATCTCTATCGGGGCGCCATTCGACTGTCATGCCTAGCAAGTCAGTATAAAAGCGCTCACAAGCCTCCAGATCATTAACAAATAATGCAATATGACGCATTCCGCCTGTTGCTGGTGGTCGCTTCATGGTTGCTTAGCAAAACTAGTAGAGATAAATAGGATGGAATTAATCAACATTGATGATCTCATAATTATGAGTAATTTCTGCTGTTTCACCTAACATGATAGACGCTGAGCAATACTTCTGCGTTGATAGGTCAACAGCGCGTTTAACTTGCGCTTCTTTTAAGTCTTTACCTGTTACTTGGTAGTGAACATTGATTTTGGTAAAGACCTTTGGGATTGTTTCGCTGCGCTCACTCTCAATTTGTACCACACAGTCACGAATATCTTGGCGCCCTTTTTTTAGCATCTGAATCAGATCAAAAGAGGTACAGCCACCCATACCTAGTAGAAGCAATTCCATAGGCCGCATTCCAGTACCATGCCCCCCAAGCTCTTTTGGGCCGTCCATTACAATGGTATGCCCAGAACCTGATTCGCCCAAAAATAGTAAATCTTCGACCCATTTTACTCTTGCTTTCATGATTTAATCAATTCTCAGTTATTAAAATAATTTTGGGTTATTTTGTTATAGTAGCCTAATCTATGCAGTGTTGGTTTACTATTGATTCAAAAAATTCTATTCTATTCTATTCTATTCTATTCTATTCTATTCTATTCTATTCAGGTCACGATATTATTTAGGGAAGTGCTGTGGGTTACTTTAAAAATAAAGAGATAAGAGAAGAATTGGTTGATTTTTTTCATTGTTGTAATAGCAAGCAATATAATGCCAAATCAATCATAATCGCTCCAGGTGACCCAGCCGATACTTTATATTACATTCGAGAAGGCTCAGTTTCCATCACTATGGAAGATGACGATGGGGAAGAGTTAATTTTCGCTTATCTTAATCAAGGTGATTTTTTAGGTGAAATAGGGTTGTTTTCTGATGTCAAAAGTCGCAGTGTAACTGTTAGAGCCCGTACTAAATGTAGAACAGAAGAAATTAGCTATGAGCAAGTTAGAGCGTTTGCAGATAATAAATTGAAAGCCTGTTATCCAGTGCTATTGCAGTATATCGCTGAACATATGGCTAAGCGTTTACTAATTACGACTCGTAAAGCAGGAGATCTTGCCTTTTTAGATGTCGCTGGACGAGTAAAGTCTGCGTTACTAGAATTAACGACACAGCCTGATGCAATAAAAAAGCCAGAAGGCATTCAAATAAGAGTAACACGACAGGAAATTAGCCGCATGGTGGGCTGTTCTCGAGAAATGGCTGGACGAGTATTAAAAGGTTTCCAACAAGAAGGTTTTATATGGGCGCATGGTAAAACGTTGATTATTTATGATGGTGATATTGGTCGTGAACTACATAGACAAAACATCGAATAATTTAGTTTAAACGTCAGCAGATCTTGATAAACAGTTGTTATGTAACAAGGCCTGAATATCATTGTACGATCTTAATTAAAAAGAGCACTAAGTTTTTCACCAGGCTCTTTTTCGCGCATAAACGCTTCACCAACTAAAAACCCATTGACATGATGCTCACGCATTAATTGAACATCTTTTGCTGCATGGATACCACTTTCAGTAATGATAGTATGATTTTCAGGAATCGCGCCCAGTAAATCTAAGGTTGTGTTTAAGCTAGTTTCAAATGTACTTAGATTGCGATTATTGATACCAATAAGTGGTAAATTCAACAATAAAGCACGTTCTAGCTCTTCTAAATTGTGAACTTCAACTAATACATCCATATCAAGTTGCATTGCAAGGTCACTAAGTTCACTTAGCTGAGAATCATTTAGGGCTGAGACGATTAATAAAATTGCGTCAGCGCTTATCGCTCTCGCCTCGAAGACTTGATAAGGATCAACAATAAAATCTTTACGAATAACGGGTAAGGAAGTGGCTGCACGCGCTTCTTGAAGATAAAACTCATGGCCTTGGAAAAAGTCATGATCAGTGAGTACTGATAAACATGCTGCACCATGTTGTTCATAGCTTTTAGCGATATCAGCAGGAATAAAGTTTTCTCGTAATAAGCCTTTACTTGGTGATGCTTTTTTAATCTCAGCAATAACAGCTGCGCCACCTGCATTAATTTTGGCTTCGATTGCGGCTACAAACCCGCGAGGAGCATCTGCTTTTTCAGCTACTTCAGTCAATTGCTGTAGTGATGCTTTTTGTTTGCGTTCATTAATTTCTTCAAATTTACGTTGTATTATTTTTTTTAGAATGTCAGGGGTATCAGTCATTATTTTATCTTTTATTATGAGTTACTACAGGCAATGAGTGCGTCGAGTTTTGTTTGTGCATTACCATTATCAATTTGTATTTGTGCTTGCTTAATACCTTCTTTTAGTGAAGGTGCTAAGTCAGCTGCATAAATGGCTGCACCGGCATTAAGTACTACAATATCTCGTGCACCACCATGTTGCCCTGAAAAGATGCCTTTAATTATGGCTAAGCTTTCTTCAGCATTACTAACCGCTAGCTCTTTAATATCACAACGTGCTAGGCCAAAGTCTTCTGGTTGAATACGATAGTTAATAATTGAACCATTTGTTAGCTCGGCTACGGAGGTTGCAGAACCAATACTTATTTCATCAAGACCGTCATCTGCGTGAACAATTAGCACATGTTGACTACCGAGTTCTTTTAACACGCGTGCCATTGGTTCAACCCATTGTTTATCAAATACACCCAGTACTTGATTAGGCGTTTGGGCCGGGTTAGTCAGAGGACCAAGCAAGTTAAATAGTGTACGAACGCCCATTTCACGACGAGGGCCAATGGCAAACTTCATCGCGCCATGATGTTTTTGTGCAAACATAAACCCGACACCCACAGTGTCTACACACAGTTTAACGTGTTCTGGGTTTATATCTAAGTTCACACCAGCAGCTTCCAATACGTCTGCACTGCCAGAACTACTACTAATCGAACGATTACCATGCTTGGCTACTTTAGCTCCAGCAGCTGCGACTACAAAGGCACTAGCAGTTGAAACATTAAATGTGCTGGCACCATCACCGCCTGTACCACACGTATCAACAATATGATTGCCTGAGATAGAAACTGGCGTGGCTAAACTGCGCATGACTTTTGCTGCAGCTGCAATTTCAGTAACTGTTTCACCTTTCATTTGTAAACCGACTAAAAAACCACCTATTTGAGCAGGCGTCGCTTCACCAGTCATAATTTGTTGCATTACTGAAGACATCTCTTCATGAGATAAGCTTTGTTTTGCTATAACAGATTTAATGGCATTGGATAAATTCATCTGATGGGCCTCAGCGGTCTAGAAAGTTTTTTAATAAAGCGTGTCCTTGTTCAGTTAGAATCGATTCAGGATGAAACTGAACACCTTCAACGGCTAATGTTTTGTGCTGTATCCCCATGATCTCATCGATACTGCCATCTTCAGATTGAGTCCATGCTGTTATGTCGAAGCAATCAGGTATAGAGTGTTTATCTATAACGAGTGAATGATAGCGTGTTGCAATAACGGGGTTATTGAGCCCTTTAAAAACACTGGTATCATTATGATAAATCGGTGAGGTTTTACCATGCATAATTTCACGAGCATGAATAATCTCGCCGCCGAATGCTTGCCCGATTGACTGGTGGCCAAGACACACACCCAAAATGGGAATTTTATCTGCGAAATATTTGATAACGTCGAGTGATATGCCTGCTTTATTAGGGGTGCAGGGGCCTGGAGAAATAACAATTTTTTCAGGATGCAAGGCTTCTATTTCATCGATTGTTATTTTGTCATTACGGTGCACATGCACATCTACGCCTAACTCTCCAAAGTACTGGACGAGATTATAAGTGAAAGAATCGTAATTATCGATCATTAAAAGCATAAGTTAAGTCTTTAATTTGAATGAAACATTGACTTGCCATGATATTCATGGCGATGAAATAGGAGATTCATTCTATCAAAGAACACAACTTAATGGATATGTATTGTAGAAACTAATGTTTAAACTAAAGTGATCTGCCTTGCTCTGACTTATTCCAATGTTAGTATTGATTTTGGAGCTTAACGAAAAATACTTTTGCATTTAGCTGGATTGAACACTGTAAGTCTCTTTTAGCTCGTCCTCCATATCATGCTGATCTGGCTCACTACTAGCAAAGCAGTCTAAGATAGATACTTTCGCCAAATACCATTCACAACCATCTTACATAAACGTATAGTGCCTTAATGCATTACTGGCAATGTTAATTAGTGCATAGGGTTTCTTTTGCGATTTATCGCTATCCAGCGATACCAAGAAGCCTGGTTTATGATCGCGAAGCATTAATTTACAGATATTGTTAGGGAGATTCAATGAGTGCGCCAGTTAGTAGCACATGATTTATTTGATACTTCTTATATTAAACAGAAGTAAAGTCTTGTTGCGGATTGCATTTACTGCGATTAATAATTCATTTTATAGTCAGTGTGTTTTATTGCGAATCAAGGAGTTCCACAATCTCCCAATAAACCGAAGCTATACGCATCTTGCTTAGTACAATGAAAGTCGATGTTTAAGTTTTCAAGTAGGAGACTCATCATATTTGCTGTATCCCAGAATTTTTCAAGGGAGATTGCTACTTTTTCTGTAAATAAATTTTGCAGGTGATAAAGTGATGTGATGGGGGTGACGCCCTTATAGCTAATCATTATGACAATTTGACTGATATTTGTAATAATCCTTTTTAAGCCAAAGGCTAGAGAGTTTACAAGCTTGAGTATGTTTGATGAAACCGCAATATATTTAGATACGATTTCAGCGAATACACCATTCAAGGATCAGGCCTTGATTATTCAAGTTGTAGGTCAATGAGAATCTGAGGTTTTGTAGGTAATTGAAAATTTGATATTTTACTGTTTAATTTATTTGATTTTAGCGTTAAGGAAACTGTTATTGTTGAAGCAGTGTGTAAGGGATAAAAATGCAACGGGTAGATCACCTCTAGAGGAGGCCTGAGAATTTTTCGGTATAGATCAATTACGTACTGAATTGAACAATGTAGTCAGCAAACTAATCACCGGTGTTGGGACTGTTTAGGCATATCAAGACCAGCTTCAGCCATAGCGACTGCGCGGAAAATAGCACGGGCTTTATTCATCGTTTCTTGCCATTCCATTTCAGGGATAGAGTCGTATACAATGCCTGCACCGGCTTGAATTGTTAGTGTATTATCTTTGATGACCGCTGTTCGAATTGCAATAGCGGTATCCATATTGCCAGACCAAGACAGATACCCCACAGCGCCAGCATAAACACCACGTTTAACAGGCTCTAATTCGTCAATAATCTCCATTGCTCGCACTTTAGCTGCACCACTTACTGTTCCCGCTGGGAAGGTGGCACGCAGTGCATCAATGCAGGTCATATCAGGTACAATTTTACCAGTGACATTAGAAACAATATGCATAACATGAGAATAACGTTCGACAATCATTTTATCAGTTAGGTTTACCGTGCCAATTTGGCTAACACGACCCGCATCATTGCGGCCTAAATCAATTAGCATTAAATGTTCAGCTAACTCTTTAGGATCGGATAATAAGTCTTGTTCTAAGGCTTTGTCTTCTTCAGGTGTTTTACCACGTGGGCGTGTTCCAGCAATAGGGCGAACAGTAACGTCATCATTTTCCATGCGAACCAAGATTTCTGGAGACGAACCGACAATATGGAAGTCCTCGAGGTTGAGGTAATACATATACGGTGATGGATTTAAGGTGCGTAAAGCACGATATAAGTCCATTGGCTGTGCTGAAAAAGGAATGGATAGACGCTGTGATAGCACGACCTGCATGATATCGCCATCAGTAATGTACTGCTTTGCTTTTTCTACGGCATCTATAAAGCCATCATGGGTAAAGCCTGAGACAAAATCATCTTCATGTACCGCTTTACCAGTAGTTGAAGAACTATATTTTGGCGTTGCAGTTCTGAGATAAGACGTCAGCGTATCAAGGCTATCTTGAGCCTTTTTATAAGCATTAGCATTGCTTGGATCTGCATGAACGATTAGGTATAAACGTCCACTTAAGTTATCAAAGACAATAAGATCATTAGATACCATTAACAGGATGTCAGGGCATTCAAGTGGATCAGGGTTGGGACTATCACCTAAACGAGGCTCAACATAGCGTACGGTGTCATAACCAAAATAACCGACTAAACCACCATTGAAACGAGGTAAGTGGTCGAGATCAGGTACCTTATACTGGGCCTTAAATTCTTCAATCCATGTTAATGGATCTTCAGATTTTGTTTGTTCGATCACTTCGCCACAATGTTTAACTTCAATATCTTGGCCGTTAATACGAACAATGGTTTCACTTGGTAGACCAATAATTGAATACCGACCCCATTTTTCACCGCCATGAACTGATTCTAGTAGATATGAATAAGGTGCATCTGCTAATTTAAGATAGGTACTTAATGGTGTGTCTAAGTCTGCTAAGACTTCACGTGCGAGTGGAATACGGTTGTAGCCTTGTTCGGCTAGTTGGTCAAATTCAGCTTGATTCATAGGTGGCTCTGATTGAGTCAGGGATGAACACTTACCGTGTTATCCCCGACTTAATGTTAATCTCCATCAATTACATTTTGTAGCTCAGCAAAAGAGTCAATAACAACATCTGGATTTGCTGTGCGAATATCAACACCATGGTTATAACCATAGCTCATACACACAATTGAAAACCCTGCTGCACGTGATGCTTTGACATCACTGATCGAGTCACCAATCATCATGGCTTTTTCTGGCGCGATACCAAAGAATTTTGCACCATGTAATAACGGTGCTGGATCAGGTTTTTTGAGTGGTAAAGTATCGCCACTGATAATAATTTCAAAGAAATCATATAAGCCTAAATCTTTTAAAATCTTCAGAGTAAACTTTTCATCTTTATTAGTCACGCAGCCCACTCGGATGCCTTGGTCTATTAGCCATTTAAGGCCATCTTTAACCGCGGGATAAAGTTGACTACGTTTGCTGGCATTGTCCGTATACAAGTCCATAAAGATAGGGGCTGCTCGTGCAAATAATTCATCAGAGGGTGCGCCATCAAGTTGGTCAACCAAGGCACGTTCGATAAGTTTTGTTACACCATTGCCAACCCAGTTACGGACCTTATCTTGACCACGAACCGGCATATTTAATGCCTTCATCATTTCATCTACACACCATGCAAGATCAGGCACGCTATCAACTAGCGTGCCGTCTAGGTCAATCAATATCATTTCTGGTTTTTTGATAGCCATATTTAGATTTTAGCTTGGGCTAGTTCAGCTCGCAATGCAGCAATTATTGTTTCATAATCATGTGGGTCGCTAGCATTGGCAGCGCCAAATACCGCAGAACCAGCAACAAAAGTACGCGCGCCAGCTTCAGCAATTTCACGAATGTTTTTCACGTTTACGCCGCCATCGATTTCAAGATCGATATCGTAGCCGCTTTCATCAATCATTTTACGTGCTTCACGTAATTTTTCTAATGTATGAGGAATGAATGATTGGCCGCCGAAACCAGGGTTAACCGACATTAATAAAATACGGTCAACTTTATCTAAGACATGCGCAGCTAAAGATAATGGTGTAGCAGGATTAAATACTAAACCTGCTTTACAGCCTTCAGCTTTAATCAATTGCAAAGTACGATCAATATGCTCAGAAGCTTCAGGATGGAAAGTGATGAATGTTGCGCCTGCTTTAGCGAAATCAGGAACAATGCGATCAACAGGTTTAACCATTAAATGTACGTCGATCTCATGTTTAACGCCATGTTTAACTAATGCATCACACACCAATGGACCAATTGTTAAGTTAGGTACATAGTGATTATCCATTACGTCAAAATGAACAATATCCGCGCCTGATGCTAAAACATTATCAACTTCTTCACCTAATCGGGCAAAGTCAGCAGACAAGATAGAGGGCGCAATTTTAAATTCAGCCATTGTATTTACTCTTTGTTAAGTTAATGTTGTGCTTACGGGTCTAAATCCAATACTTTACCGTAAGTGATGCTTTTTTTCAGCTTTTGTAAATATCAATAGCTGACTATACTAACCTGAACTTGATAGATTACTAAGGAATAATATAGGTGGAACAACTACAATATATTTTGTTTGCTACGATACTAAGCTTTTTATTGGCGCAGACAACTTGGGCTGCAGAAGAGGGAAAAACTATTGAAGATATGGCTATTGAGGAAATGCCAGCTTCTGAAGGTATTATGATGCGCCAAACAAGTACCGTGAAAGGCTACCAGGCTATAGATGTAGCAGGACAGATAATTGATGCCAGCTATATTGAAGAAACATTAGGAGAGCGCTACGGCGTTATTGTGCTGCTACATGATATTGGCGATCAATTCGATAGCACTGGCGTGATAACGTCACTTCGTCATTATCTACCTGAATATGGTTGGTCAACATTAACGTTGTCACTAGATTATCCATCAGAAGTAAATGTCTTTCTAATAGAAGATGATGAAAAGTCCGCGGAAGAGAGTGATGTTGCCAATACAGAAGATAAATTGGCTGCTAGTGAGACAACATCAACAGATGAAAAATCAGATACTCCTAGCCAGAATGAAGTAGATAAAACTGAGTCAGATTCAAAACAGGGGGGGGATAAAACTGTTCTTCCTCCGGTTTCAAATAAACAACGCATTGGCGCTGTAATGAACTTCTTACAAGCAAAAGATGTTAAACGTATTGTATTGATAGGACATGGTTTGGGAGGAGATTTAGCAATAGATTTATTAGAAACACTCACGGCCCCTGTTTCAGGTCTCGTATTAATTGGTGCACCATCATTAGTCGAAGAGAAGATCTCTAAAGAGTTTGAATTCCCTATTTTAGATTTGTATGGCGATAGAGACCTAGATACTGTAGCGCTAGCAGTAAAAGACAGAAAAACACTAATGAAACGTATCGTCAACCAGTTTTATCAAGCACGGCGTATCACTGGCGCCGATCATCAGTTTTTAGGTTTGCAGCCTACCTTAACGGCTACAATTAAAGGTTGGTTACGAAAACAGTTTGTTGAACAAGGCGATAATTGACATGCGGCTTTATTATGATGGTGTAGTGGTGCATCAAAGCCAGTCAGATGATGGTGTGATTGAAGTCGTCGATTTAGGCAATATTCGGTCTTTGCATTTTGGTACTCTTCCTAGGCAAAGTAGTATGTCTTTGCAAACCCCACATACATTAGAATTAAGTTATACCGAAGCGATGATGGCCTGTTTAGTCCTCAATTCAAACCCTGAACGGATATTAGTGGTGGGCTTAGGAGGCGGCTCATTGGTGAAGTTTTTATTACACCACTATCCAGAATGTAAAGTTGATGTGATTGAATACCGACAAGATGTGGTAGATGTTGCTCACCGGTTTTTTCATGTACCCAGTGACGATCCAAGATTAACGATTCATGTCGGTGATGGTTATTTATTTACTCAGCAACAATATTATCAGGGTGATGTTAGTTACGATTTATTGCTGGTAGATGCCTACGATCATATTGGCATGTCCGCGAGTGTGGGTGTCCAAGCTTTTTTTGATTCCTGCGCAGGGGTATTGAGCGAACGCGGCGTAATGAGTATCAACTTGTGGGGCAGTGATAAGCCCCAATTTAATCAAACTATGTCTCGTATTAATCAGAGTTTTAACGGTCGGAGTATGATTTTACCGGTAAAGAATAAAGGTAATGTGGTTGGCTTAGCAACAATGCAAACAGTGACGACGGCAAAATTGAAGAAGTTTAAAAATAGGGTTGAACAACAGGAGACTTTTTTGAATATTAACCTGCCTAAATCGCTACAAGATCTGACTCGACAGAATAGTAGTTTTATTGGTCGGTTATTACCCTAAAATGTCTATACCAGTAATGAAACAATGTTAGGTTATACTTTAGCTGAAATTTATCTGGACGTTAACGGCAGTCAATATTGAAATGAAAACGATTTTAGCAATAGTATTATTTATTTCAACGATCTTTGCACCGGTGTATGCGAATCAGGATATTGAAATAGTTATCATACGTTCTGCACATGAATTGCAAGTGAAGTCAGGGGGGATAACACTACGTACTTTTAAGGTAGCGTTTGGTAGTGGAGGGCGAAAGGCTAAAAAATTTGAAGGTGACCGTAAAACACCATTAGGTAAATACTCTATTAAACGTGTAAGAAGTAGTGACCATTTTCATCTTTTTTTACAAATAAACTATCCAAATACCAATGATGCTGAACGTGCTTTAAAATCTCACATTATTTCGAAAAAAGAGTATCAGGCGATTCTAATGGCTCATGCGAAAGGTCAGCTGCCCCCTCAAAATACCGCATTAGGTGGTTCAATTGGCTTTCATGGGATTGGATCTGAAACGAAAGATAAACTTAAAATTCATGAGTTTGTGGACTGGACGACAGGCTGTATCGCAATGCGAAACCATGAAATTGATGAATTAAATCGCTATATTCAGATAGGTACAAAAGTCAGTATTATTAATTAATTCGTGATTAAAGCTCTCGGTTATTAGTTTGGTTTTGTTAGAATAGTAGTAATAACTCCCAACGCTATTCTTTTCGAGGTCCTATGCAAGCAGCAGTCGAACTTTTTTCTCACCGTAAATTTTGGGCGCACCGGTTTGGTATTGCACCTCAATTACCGATGTCACGTGCGGAAATGGATGATCTAGGCTGGGACTCTTGCGATATTATTATCGTCACGGGGGACGCCTATATTGACCACCCTAGTTTTGGTATGGCCTTAATTGGTCGCTTATTAGAGTCTCATGGATTTCGAGTAGGGATCATTTCTCAGCCAGATTGGAATAGTGCCGAAGATTTTAAACAATTAGGTCAACCGAACTTATTCTTTGGTGTGACCGGCGGTAATATGGATTCGATGGTGAATCGTTATACCTCTGATCGTCGCGTTCGCACTAATGATGCTTATACTGCAGCAGGAGAAGGTGGCAAACGCCCTGACCGCTGCGTCGTGCCTTATAGCCAACGTTGCCGTGAAGCTTACAAAGGTGTACCGATTATTATCGGTGGTATTGAAGCAAGCTTACGCCGTATTGCGCATTATGATTATTGGTCTGAAAAAGTGCGTCGTAGCGTTATTATGGACGCAAAAGCCGATATCTTAGTTTATGGTAATGGTGAACGACAGGTAGTGGAGATTGCTCATCGCCTTGCGCGTAAGGAAGATGTAAAAACATTAACCGATATTCGTGGCACGGCATTTATTACTAAACATGGCCAGCGTGATGGTTGGTGGGAAAAAGATTCAACCAGTGTTGACGCGCCAGGACAATTAAATCCTCCGATTGACCCCTACCAAATGAAAACGGCAGAGACCTGTGATGAGTCTCAAACAAATACAGCCAATACCAAGAAACCAAGTGATGGCGCACAAGTCATTCACTTTAAACGCGCTGAAACGCAAGATAAAGAACATACCGTTGTTCGCCTTCCTCCGTATCAAGAAGTAAGAGAAGATAAGATTTTATATGCCCATACATCACGTATTTTGCATTTAGAAACTAATCCGGGTAATGCCTTTGCATTAGTGCAACAACATGGTGAACGAGACGTATGGTTAAACCCACCACCTATTCCGCTTACAACAGCAGAAATGGATGGCGTATTTGATTTAACATATAGTCGCGTGCCTCATAAATCCTATGGCGATAAAAATATTCCTGCTTATGAAATGATTCGTTTCTCGGTCAATATCATGCGTGGTTGTTTTGGCGGTTGTACTTTTTGCTCAATTACAGAACATGAGGGTCGGATTATTCAAAGTCGATCTGAAGACTCTATTATTAAAGAAGTTGAAGCAATTCGGGATACAACACCGGGGTTTACCGGCGTTATTTCTGATTTAGGTGGCCCGACGGCAAATATGTATCGCCTCGCCTGTAAAACCAAAGAAATTGAAGCAAGTTGTCGTCGTTTATCCTGTGTTTATCCAACTATTTGTAAAAACCTAGGCACAGACCACACGCCATTAATTAATTTGTATAAGCGAGCGCGCGCCTTACCAGGTATTAAGAAAATTTTGATTGCATCTGGTTTGCGTTATGACTTGGCTGTATTGTCGCCAGAGTATGTAAAAGAACTCGTTACGCATCATGTGGGTGGTTATTTAAAAATTGCGCCGGAACATACTGAGCAAGGCCCCCTAGAACATATGATGAAGCCGGGTATTGGAACTTATGATGCCTTTAAGACAATGTTCGACAAATACTCGAAAGAAGCCGGTAAAGAGCAGTATTTAATTCCTTACTTTATTGCGGCACATCCGGGTACCACGGATAAAGATATGATGAACTTAGCTATTTGGCTGAAACGTAGTGGTTTTCGTGCCGATCAAGTTCAAGCCTATTTGCCATCGCCAATGTCTGCCGCTGCTGCAATGTATCATTCTGGTAAGAATACCCTGAGTAAAGTACGTCGTAAGGGAGGGGATATTACTGTTCCTAAAGGCATTAAAGTAAGGCGTTTGCACAAAGCATTTTTACGTTATCACGATCCTGAAAACTGGCCAATGCTACGTGAAGCACTACAAAAAATGGGTCGTGCAGATTTAATTGGCAATGGTAAGAAGCATCTTATTCCAACGTGGCAACCCGCTGGAACAGGTGAACAGGGTGAGGGTAAGCGAACCAGTCGAAAAACAGGTATTAAATCTCAAGCAAAGTCATTTAGAACACAATATGTGAGAGATAAACCAGCTAAAAGACTATCTGCTAAACCTCGACGTAGGTAGACGATTAAGTTAGGTTTATGGTGAAGGGAAAATAGAGTGCAGAATGTCTGAACGTGGAATAATATTTCTTGATTCGGTCCAATCTCATAACAGGTATTCTTAACATTTTTATTGAAAGTGTTCAGTACGATCATTGTGTAGCAGTTGCGATATTGGGTTAAACTCTTGCTCAAGGGTATTGTTGAGCATTGTATGATTAGCTAATGCATAGCAATAGCTTGCATTGCCTGAAGCACCTTCTTTGCGGTGTAGATAGCCATGGATAAGACAAGCTAACGCATCATTAAAGTTTTGAATAAGGTGATCGGCAGCAAGCCAATCCGCATGAGGTATTACTTCAAGTGCATATTGATGTAGTTCAGACCTTGGTTTGACTCATTAGCTTAATGTTTGCTTGGGTAAGCTTAAATACTACTATTGCCCACAAATAATAAACCAGCGGCTATAAATGCAAAAGGTGATGTAATAATCACAAAGCTTAATTTAAGTAACTCGCGAACAATATATAGTCCATCTATAATGTAAGGCATATAAGGCATAGATTTTCTCCTTAGTGATTGATGCATGAATTATAATAAGCAACTGTTACCAATAAATGACCTTATTATTACCAAATGAATATTCTAGCCATAGATACATGTACTGAATCATGCTCGGCCGCCTTATTGTACAAAGATAAACTATACCAATGTGTTGAAATGACGCAGCGAGGTCACTCAGATCTTATTTTGGGAATGATGGATGACCTGTTCAAACAAGCTGAGATAAAGGCTTCTGAAGTCGATGTTTTAGCATTTGGACGTGGGCCGGGCTCATTTACAGGCGTACGAGTAGGTGTGGGTGTTACGCAAGGGGTTGCCTTTGCTCTAGAACTCCCAGTCGTTGCCATTTCATCTTTAGCTGCCGTTGCACAAGATGCGGCTGATACACTTCAGTCGGAATTTATTGCAGTAGCAATGGATGCTCGAATGGGTGAAGTGTATTGTGCTAGTTATCAAGTTGTTAAAGGCTTGGTGCAGTTATTAGATGAAGAACGTGTTTGTCCACCAGAACAGTTTATGCCGCACAGTAATCAACAGTGGTTAGCAGTGGGGACAGGCTGGGGTGTTTATGAGCAACAATTAAGCACAAACTTCACTGCTAAAATAAAGCAAATTAGCGTAGAGCATTATCCTCAAAGTACCAGTATTATTAAATTAGCTCAGATAGAAATTGAAGCAGGAAGATTAGTGTCTGCAGATCAAGCGATGCCTGTTTACTTACGTAATAATGTCGCTAAAAAGAAAGGTGAACAATAGTGGTGAAAAAACAAGATGCTATTTATGCATCACCGCTAAATGAAATTATTGATTTTCGTTTTGATGAACGCGTGGTTGATGTCTTTCCTGATATGATTCAACGATCTGTACCGGGCTACGGCACTTTAATTTCTACTATCGGGATTTTAGCTGGGCGTTATGCTCAAGCTGATAGTCATTGTTATGATTTAGGCTGTTCCTTAGGTGCGGTTACATTATCTATGCGTCAACGGATTACTCAAACGAGCTGCGATATTATTGCCGTTGATAATTCACCGGCTATGATTGAGCGTGGAGAGCAATTATTGGCATCAGATACCTCTTCAGCCGTGCCTGTTTCAATGCTGTGTGCTCATATTCAAAATGTAAATATTGAGGATGGATCTGTCGTCGTATTGAACTTCACGCTGCAATTTATTCCGCTTGTCGACCGTTTAGCTTTAATTGAGCGAATCTATCAAGGATTGAAACCTGGCGGTGTATTGATCTTATCTGAAAAAATAGCCTTTGATGAACCTGTCAGACAAGCGTTTCATACCGATATACATCATGATTTTAAACGTGACAATGGCTACAGTGACTTAGAAATTAGCCAAAAACGTTCGGCACTGGAAAATGTATTAATTCCGGAGGCCTTATCAACTCATAAACAACGCTTAACGGATGCTGGGTTTTCTTTTATTGATACATGGTTCCAATGTTTTAATTTTGTATCGATGGTGGCGACTAAATGAGCCATCCCTATCAATCATTATTCAAGCAGTTGGATGATATGGAACTCGCTGATTGGTCACGGCAATTGCAACAGCTTATCCCTGCTAAATTAGCGGCTGAAGGCAGTCATGGAAAAATGGCGGGGTGGTTAAGTGCGCTTGAAGCTATGCCTAATATAAGTCCCACAACAGTTGAGTTGAAAGAGACAGTCAAAATTGGTTTTGGCAGTGAGCTGGCGGGTTTTGAACAAGCAGAGTTTATAGAACTATTACAAGCCTTTCATCCTTGGCGAAAAGGGCCTTATAGCCTATTTGGTATTGATTTAAATACTGAGTGGCGTTCTGATTGGAAATGGGATCGGGTTTTACCTCATATTCAACCATTAAAAGGCCGAAAAGTGCTCGATATAGGCGGGGGTAATGGCTATCACGGTTGGCGGATGTTAGGTGAGGGTGCTGATTTAGTTTTAGGCATTGATCCTACGCTTGTATTTGTTATGCAATATCACGTTATGCAACGTTATATTGGCGAGTCAAACCACTATGTTTTGCCCATTGGCATTGAAGACCTGCCTGAAAAACTAGCATGTTTTGATACTGTATTTTCGATGGGCGTGCTGTACCACCGTCGTTCGCCGCTCGACCATTTGTACGAGCTTCGAGCTTGTCTGCGTGCCAAAGGTGAATTAGTATTAGAAACTTTAGTGGTTGAAGGTGGAGAGGGTACTGTTTTAATGCCTGAAGGGCGGTATGCAAAGATGCGAAATGTGTGGTTTTTTCCATCAATTGATACCATGAAGTTATGGCTGCGACGCTGTGGTTTTAAGAATGTACAGTGTGTGGATGTCTCGGTGACAAATACTGAAGAGCAGCGTCCAACAGAGTGGATGACATTTGAATCATTAGCAGATTTTCTTGATCCAAATGATCATAGTCAAACAATAGAAGGCCATCCTGCGCCTAGACGCGCTGTGTTTACTGCTATCGCACCTTAATTGATTCACATAAAAAAGCCACATACAGAATATAACATGGCTTTTTCAAATTAAAATTGGTTTGCTTATTGGTCTAATTTAGCAATCCATTTTCCTGAATAATCCAAACAAGCATTAAGTTGTTGTGCTGCTGTTTTTGAACTGTGCCTAATCGTTAATTCATAAGCGACGCAAGGGCGTTGAGAAAGACTATAGTGCTTGCCAATAATTACATCATAATGTGTTGTTGTATCAATATTATACCAAGATGTTGCTGCTCCAGTGACTTTTGAAGTTAAAATTTCTTGTGTTTTATTTAGATCTGTCGCAGTCATGGATGAATCTGTCTCGCTACCTGCTTCTACTCCAGCGAGTAATATTGGAGCACTATCTGCAGCATGCACAGAAAATGACAATGCTGTGCCAAATAAAGCAAAAAGTAATGGTGTTTTCATAATAACGATCTCCATAATCTATTAAAAGTATACTGTTAGTAGAGTACAGAAATAGCACAATAATTGAATGAGTTGAACATCCTTTTTTATCAGGAGTTTATTCCTGATAATTGTGACAGTGCTGTCATATTTGGCTATCGGAACAGCTAGCTTTTATCGTGTGTTTCTTGAATTACCTCGGCCAATTCTTGCTCAATACTTTCATCAATAGATAAGTCTCTAATATTCGTATTACTGCCAGAGTGCGGATTGTTATAAACAACAGGATCAAACTTGTCTTCGCTTTGTGCCACTACCGTTGATACCACGGCATCACCGGATATATTAACTACAGTTCTAATCATATCCATCAAACGATCAACCCCTAGAACGAGGCCAATACCCTCAACAGGCAAACCTACTTGTACAAAGACCATAGAAAGCATGATTAAGCCAACACCTGGCACACCAGCAGTGCCAATTGAAGCTAAAACAGACATAAGAATGACGGTTAGATAACCCATAAATCCGAGATCTATTCCGTAGACATTGGCAATAAATACGGTGGCGACACCTTGCATAATAGCCGTACCATCCATATTAATAGTTGCACCAAATGGCACTGTAAAAGAGGCAACAGAATTATTAACACCTAATCGTTCGGTTACGGTCCTTAGTGTAATTGGAATAGTGGCGTTGGAACTGGCAGTGCTAAATGCAAAGACCTGAGCATTACGAATCTTTTTAAGAAAAATTCGAGGGCTTAAACCAGAAAATAATTTAAGTATGATCATCAGCGTTACGAATAAATGAATCAGTAGGGCAGAGATTAATACCATGACATAGCCTGCTAATTGGCCCAATAATTCAAAGCCTAACTCAGCCATTGATTTGGCGATTAATGCAAATACAGCATAGGGGGCTAGAGCCATCACAATAGTGACCATCTTCATCATCACTTCATTAGCGACTTGGGCGCCTTCAATAAAACTTTTTGATTTTCTACCGACCATTAATAAGCTAATACCCACTAGAGTTGAAAAGAAAATCAGAGGTAACATATCGCCATTTGCCATTGCCTTAATTGGATTGGTGGGAATGATATTAATCAATACATCTGAAATTGGTGGCGCTGCTTTAGCAGAAAATTGAGCTGATGAAGTTAGCCCCATTCCTTCACCTATGCCCACCGATGCAGCTAAAGCAATGCCAAGTGTAATCGCAATTGCAGTTGTTAATATATAGAGAGCGAGAGATTTAGAGCCAACTCTACCTAGTGTATTAATATTACCAATACCACAGACACCGCAAATTAATGAGAAAAACACCAGGGGTACAACTAACATTTTCAAGGCATTAATAAACATTTTTCCGATGACAAAGAAAAGTCCATCAACGATATATGTATTTACAAAACTATTACCTGAATTTAGATCAAGGATGTTGATTGTTAAACCAACAATACTTCCTAAAAACATGCCGATAAGTACTTTCTTTGTGAGGCTTTGTTTGCTTTGGTCAGACATAACACTAAAACTGCTCGATTGATTAAGTTGCTACTAATCTAACAGTTTAAGAAAATAATGGAAGTGATGATATTGTTTTAATGGGGTTTATGGCTGAGTGACTTTTTACACAATCACTTATATGTAAAATAATGACTTCAATTATGCTTTAAAGCCTGAATCCCGAGATAGCTATCAATAGAGTACTTGAACGTACAGTTACAGTTTGTCTAAACTGCTACTAGCTTGTGTCCCGTAAAATTGGATGAGTACATGGCACTAACTTACACCTAATATGTGAACTATCTAACTCAAGATTGTAAGTTTGCATCATACATTACAGTTTAAGTAATAAATGGAAATATTGAATTCTGCTACGAAAGTAACTTCAAGTATCAATGATACACATTAATCTTGTTATCGCACTGATTGTTGCGACGATTACTTATAGCTTTTTAGCCTATATTAACCGCCCCGAAATGGAAGCAACTTGACCTGAATTATCTAAAGGTTTTCATTTGCACCGGTGCGGGTAGATCATAATCCAATACAGGGCCATGTAGCTACACTGTCACAAACCGAACAAGATATCGGACTATAAGGAGGTAAAATGCATGCGATCCGCACTTATACTCTCAATGGGCCATTAGCTAGTGTGCCTGTATTAGCCCAAGAGTATGACTTGAATATTGCACTTGGAGGCTGGATTGATAGCGGTCTTGAGAACAATTTAATTGAAGTTGAAAGTGTAATTAATAGTGCGGATAAAACGGTGGTAATAGTGTTTGCGTCATAGTAGACAATGAAGTTATCTTACGAAATGATGTGTGGATAGATCTGTTAGGTCTATACCTTGAACATATTCGTTCATAATCAGCTTTACCGGTCAGTACTGCTGAGCCATGGCATGTTTGGGTTGAACATCCTAAGCTAGCAAACTATGTGGATTATATTACGATGCATATGCCGCCTTATTGGCAAAGCGAGGATAATCAATCTCGGCTGATTACACTATCGATGCAAGGTACCGGCTTAAAGCTCCATTTCCTGATAAGCCTATGGTTGTTTCAAGCCAAGTTCTCGATGTACAAAGCAGTCTGTTGTTGCTGATGAAACTGAAAAAACAAAATTTCTTCGCTGATTTATCGATAGGGCTGAAAAAGAAGCTTATGTATATTTCCATTGAGTTTATTCACGTTTAAAATTGCCAAGGTGACATATCTATATCATGGCGTTCGAATTGTTGGCTCTATTCGAGAGACAGTAGTGGCTGCTTTATCAGGCTTTGACTATCACATATGATAAACAAAGCTATGTGGGTATGCTTAATGTATAAATGACCGACCATGTTCAAGAACGCCTAAACTTGAACAATTTGTTGCTTCCGTTAAGGCGATCGGTTCTGCTTCAGAAGAAATGTGAATTATGCTCGCCCTATTGCTACCTGCTGGCGTAATTTATTACACATTGGCAATTGAGATATTAGATATGCCGCATTGGATTTTGGGTGTATTAGTACAATCACTTAAAGATCTGGTAGTGTTATATATAAAAAACGGCAATAAGGGGATGCGAATTTCTATGAGTGATACAAATGATAAAGTGAATCTTGTGGATCAAGCCTTACAGTTTGATAACATTAATTTTCAAACCTTGGCAGAAGATGCGCCGGTTACCCTTTGGCTTACAGACATTGTTGGTAATGTCATTTTCACCAATAATCAATATAAAAATTTTATTGGCCGTGCAAAAGTAAAAAAAATGGGTGGGGATGCTTGGTTTCATGCTTTACATCCTGATGATAAGGACTACTGTCTAACTGTTTTTAAAGATGCCTTTGAGACCTCTAAGCCGTTTACTATGGAATATCGACTTAAAAGACGTGATGGTGAGTACAGGCATTTTATTGATCACGGCGAACCTTATATAGATAATCACGGTAAATTTTCTGGTTTTGTCGGTTCATCAACAGATATTACTAAGCAAAAAATGTCTGAAGATCAATTAAAAAAATCTCATGATGAACTGACTCAATATAACGTAGAGATGAATTTAATTAACCAGCTGAACTCATATTTACAAGTGTGTCGTTCAATAGATGAAACTTACCCAATAGTATCCTATTATTCTGAACAGATTTTCCCCAATTGTACCGGTTCGCTCTACCTGTTTAATGATAAAAAAACACTAGTAGAATCTATGGCTATCTGGGGAACTGCTCCCGTTAAGAGTGCTAATATTATCGACCCTGATGATTGTTGGTCATTACGTCAAGGCAAGGGCAAGAAGCATGCGGTATTAGACAATGATAAACGTTTACGTTGCAAACATGTTGAAGATGGGGTGTTGAATTATATATGTGAACCGATCATTGCTCAGGGTGAGATGTTGGGTATGCTCCATATCGAATTCTTAAAGATAGGTGAGGATAAGAATCACTACATGGAGTCGAGAAATCGCCTGATAAAAATAGCTGCAGATAATCTTGCATTATCGTTAGTAAGTTTGAAATTACGTGAAGCACTTCAGAGCCAATCTGTTCGAGATCCTATGACAATGTTATTTAACCGTCGACATATGGAAGCAACCCTCGACCGTGAAATTATTAGGTGTGCCAGAAGTAAGCAGGGCCTTGGCGTAATCATGTCAGATATTGATCATTTTAAATCGTTTAATGATAAATATGGACATGATGCGGGTGATATTGTCTTGGTTGAATTTTCTAAAGTACTTATTGACAGCTTTAGAGGCAGTGACATTGTATGTCGTTATGGTGGAGAAGAATTTATCATCATCATGCCTGAAACCACTGCAGATACTGCTATAAAACGGACTGAAGCACTGTGTAAGAAAATAAGTGAATTAGAGATTTTATATAAGGGTAAGCTTCTGCCCCAGATTACCGCTTCATTTGGTGTCGCCCATATAGACAATCTAGCTGTGGAAAAATCACGACTACTTAAAGCTGTTGATTTAGCACTTTATGAGGCCAAAGATTCGGGAAGAAATCAGGTCGTGGTTTCGAAGAAAAGTTTTACTGAAGAGAATGAATAGATAGCGCTCTTCAATTCATGTTTTAGCGATGACTAGTTATTATCTTGCTTATAGAGAGATAAAGAGGTTTTTAGAATTTTGTTTGATTGAAAAACAAACTGCCAACGACGGCCACCTTTTTGTCGCCATAAGATAGCAGCGCGGATCCCGCACAATAATAAAGCGCGAATACGATTAACATTATCCGCTTGTTGTAAAAAAGCAGGGTCACCCTGTACTTGGATCCTTGGCCTTAATTCACTAATAGTCCGGTGATAAGTATCAGCAAACCGAGCTATGACTTGGGGGTTGTTGATATCACCAAAATACTCAATTTGTTGTGGAATTTTCTCAATTTCTCGACTGATTAAGTCCATCATTGCTGGTCGCTTGGCTAGTCGACGTTCTAGATGTAATAAGTTGATGGTGTAACGAAGAAACTTCATATCTTTGTTATTTTTGCCTTTAGACAGTTGCTTATTGAGTTGTTTTATTCCTGTTTTTAAGTGTTCTAAATCACCATAAACTGCTTCGGTTGATCCAGCATTGGTTGCTAAAAGGCTATTTAACAGCGTTTCAAAATCAGCTTGGTTGATTTGACCTGTTTCGGCTACTTGCTGGACTAGTTTAACGGACTGCATAAGTGCTGCTAATGCGATAATACGATCTCGTTCACGGGCAGAAGAGAGCTTACTCATGGGTGAACGCCTGGTGCATCAGTACTGACGATAATACCACCGCCTAAACAGTCATCATCAAGGTAAAACACCACTGATTGTCCCGGTGTAACAGCGCGTTGAGATTGTTCAAACTCAACATGAATTTTGCCATTATCATCTTGTGTAATGATGCACGATTGGTCAGGCTGGCGATAGCGAGTTTTAGCGGTCGCTTTACAAGGAAAGACAGGTGGATGACCCGCTACCCATGACATTTTCTCAGCTTTTAAAGATTGACTATGTAACCAAGGGTGATCACCTTGCACGACATAAAGGATTTTATTCTCCATATCTTTTCCTGCTACAAACCAAGGTTCGCCACTACTGGCTTTACGGCCACCGATACCCAAACCCTGTCGCTGACCAAGGGTGTAATACATTAGTCCGGTATGCTGACCAATGACTTCGCCCTCAGGGGTTTGCATCTCTCCCGGTTGGGCAGGGATATAGCGGCCTAAAAACTCACGAAAACGGCGTTCACCGATGAAGCAAATTCCCGTACTGTCTTTTTTATCATGAGTAATAAAACCCGCTTGTTCGGCAATACGACGCACTTCTGGTTTTGGTAATTCACCTAATGGAAACAGTGTGCGTGATAGTTGGTCTTGGCCTAATGTATATAAAAAATAACTCTGATCTTTATTGTGATCTATGCCTTTTAATAAGTGAAATGAGCCGTTACTTTGTTCAACACGAGCATAGTGGCCAGTAGCAATCATAAAACCGCCTAATTGTAAGGCGTGATCTAAAAAGGCCTTAAATTTTATTTCACGGTTACATAAAATGTCGGGGTTAGGTGTTCGGCCCGCTTTATATTCGTCAAGAAAGTTCTTAAAAACATAGTCCCAATACTCCATGGCAAAATTGGCTTCATGGAAGGGGATACCGATATTGTCAGCGACTGAGTTAGCATCATCACGATCTTCAGCTATGGTACATTCACTTTCCTCGGCAAAGTCTACCCAGTTCTTCATGAACATACCTTCAACATCATAGCCTTGTTGTTGTAATAATAAAGCTGCAACAGATGAATCTACACCGCCGGATAGACCGACAACGACTTTGTTTTTATCTGACATAATTAATTTTTCAATAAAGTAAGAGGGTAGCGGTGTCCCGCACGATAATCATTAAAACAATCCATCACTAAGGGACTGCGGATTTCAGCCTTTCTCAAGATAAATTCATTATAATTTAACCATAAAGCTTGGTGAATATCTTCATCAAGATCTTGATTTGGATCATGTGAAATGAGACTGCCTGTGAAACAAAATCGCATATAGGTTTCACCAGACTTTTCATGAATCCAGCGATAAATCCCCACTAATGACTCGGGTTTAAATGTGTAGGCAGTTTCTTCTTGTGTTTCACGAATTACCGCATCAATCAGGCTTTCGCTTGACTCGAGATGTCCGGCGGGCTGATTGAGTGTCATTTTGCCGTTTATTTCTTCTTCGACCATCAGAAACTGATTGTCTTGTTCGATTACTGCGGCGACGGTGGTTCTTGGAGTCCAAATCATCAGCTAATTTTATCATGGTCAGCATGGATGTGGGGAGTGAAACCTGTTGCCAGTGACCATTAGGAATAGTATCAATGGTCCATTCACCTATAGCATAGCGAATTAAACGTAAAGTAGGGTGACCTATCGCAGCGGTCATACGTCGTACTTGTCGATTTTTACCTTCAGTTATTTTGAGTTCAATCCACTGTGTTGGAATTGCTTGTCGTTCGCGGATAGGTGGATTACGCGGCCAAATATTAGGCGGATCAATAAGGTTTACTTTAGCGGGACGTAAAAGACCATCTTTCAGTTCAATACCTTGTATCAATTGCGAAAGCGCTTCGTTAGTAGGAATGTTTTCGACTTGGACCCAATAGGTTTTTTCTAATTTATTTTTTGGATCACTAATTAAATGTTGCAGCGGACCTGAATCCGTCAGTAAAACCAGGCCTTCACTATCACGATCTAAACGCCCAGCAGGGTATACATTAGTGACATTAACAAAGTCTTTTAATGTCTTGCGCCCTGCCTCATCAGTGAATTGGCTTAGCACATCAAAGGGTTTGTTCATAAGGATTAGTTTCGGCATCGTGTGAGTCAATAATCGCTTTTATTTAATGATATTGTATGAAGATTAATTTTATCACGTGTAACAAAAAGCATATAAAATAACGATTTTACTTGAATGAAAGGCGCTCATATTAGCAGTGTTAGATCAATCTATAAACTTAGTGTTAAAATAACCGAGTTTTAATTCTAAGCTCTCTGTTAACCAGGGCTTACTTAACATCAGTTGTTGATGCGAAGATAGTTTTAAATTCAAATTTAATGTATTGGGGGGAAATAATATGAAAGTAGCAGAGAATGCTGTGGTCGTTATCGATTACACGTTGACAGATAATGGCGGCGAAGTAATTGATAGTTCTGAAGGTGCTGGGCCATTAACCTATTTGCACGGAATGGGAAATATCATCACTGGCCTAGAAGAAGCGCTATTAGATAAAGAAGCCGGCGATGAAGTGAAAGCAAGCATTGAACCAGCTAATGGTTATGGCGATCGTCATGAAGATATGAAGCAAGAAGTACCTAAAGAGTTATTTGGCGGTATTGATAATATTGAAGTCGGTATGCAATTTCAATCTGAAACAGATGATGGCCCTGTTATGGTGACTGTGGTTGATATTGGTGAAGAAATGATTACAGTTGATGGTAACCACCCATTAGCAGGCGTTCACCTAAACTTTGATGTGAAAATTCTTGAAGTACGTGAAGCGAGTGAAGAAGAGTTAGAGCACGGTCACGTTCATGGCGAAGGTGGCCATCAACATTAATAAAAACATTTGAAATTATAATGTTTTTTAATAGATTAAAATCTTTACTATGGGGAAAGGCGGGCTTCTTAGTTCGCCTTTCCTGTTTATAAATGCGATAAATAATTTATATGCAACAAATAGAACAATTAAACTTACAATTTGGTATTGAAAACACGCTCAGATTCGAAAAAAATGAGCGTGGTTTCAATATGGCTGTGATTGAGAATCAATTTTCGAAAGCAAAAATATCTACCTACGGTGGCCAAGTACTATCTTTTCAGCCTCATAAGGAAACAGAAAATTTACTTTTTTTAAGTGAGCATGCTGTTTATGAAGACGGTAAAGCTATCCGTGGCGGTACACCAGTTTGTTGGCCTTGGTTTGGTGATGATGTCTCTGGTTTGGGCTTACCCTCACATGGGTTTGCACGTAAACAGCAATGGAAAGTTGTAACATCTCAAGCATTAATAGATGGCAGCACATCACTTACATTAATGCTTACTGATACTGATGAAAGTCGTGCTGCATGGCCTTATCAGTTCGAGCTTTATATCGAAGTTGTAGTAGGGGAAAAGCTAACTATCAATTTAACAACCTTGAATACTGGCGATAAAACATTTTCCTATACTCAGGCATTACATACCTACTTTAATATCGCTGATATTAGCAATGTGCATGTATCGGGACTTGCACGCAAACATTATCTTGATAAGTCAGATGATTTTAATTTGAAGATACAAGAGAGTGATATTGTTATTGATAAGGAGGTCGACCGTATTTACCAAGCTGCACCTTCTACAGTTTGCTTGGTTGATCAGGGCTTTGAACGCAAAGTGGTAATTTCATCAACGGGAAGCCACACTACGGTAATTTGGAACCCATGGTCTGAAGCAGTGGCGACGATTAAAGATTTAGAGATAGACAGTTATCGTCAGTTTATATGTATTGAGACTGTTAATGTAGCTGATGATAATATTGTACTCGAAGCCGGTGTGCAACACACATTGAGCGCCACGTACAGTGTTGAAGAGTTATAAATTAATAAGAATTCTCTAGAAAATAGAATAAAAGATAGCTTGTCGGTGACAGATGTACATTGTTACATTAAAACCCAAACACATCTCTAAATACTCTATTTAGTCCATCAAGATATTATCTCTAATTTTTGGTGATGTAATTGAATAATAGAAAATAAGAGTTAACTAATAGTTAAGCATTGACCTTTTAGTAGCCTTTCTCCTTTTTATGGCGTGGATAACATGAATAGCGAGTACGAAAGGTAATAACAACCCAATAGCAGCATGGCAATTGGCGATAATACTCCTAATGGTTTCATTGGATAAGTAATAGAGCAGATAGGCACTGATTATTTGAAAGCTGATGATACTGATAACTGCAATACCTAGCAGCTTGTGTTTTTTTAGCTTCCATGTGATTGGTACATGAGACGCTAAGATAAAACCAAACATAAACATCATCAAGAAAGCAGCAGCGCCGTGTAGCATCAAAACGGGAAACTGCCATGGATGTTTCATGGGGCCAAAGTCACCTTCGATAGTGAACCAACGACTGAGCGCGAAGAAAATACTACCACTTAGCCAGCTCAAGGTGACTAAGCTATATAAAAATCGGCGGTAAGAGTTAGGAAACCTAGCTTTTATCATACTGCTTATCTAAAGTGTCCAGTTCGATCAAGTTTCACTATATGAGAGGAAAAAGAGGCAATGATTTCAGTACTATCTTGATGAAGCATAGCTACCTTTGTTAATGAATCCGCCACCATACATGATCTAGAAAAAATCGACACACTTTCATCGGGGTTTATTTCTTTTGAGTTATAGTTAGTAGAGATAATATCTTGATTATAATAGTGGCCACTGGTTGCTAAGGCGGGTGCTCTCATCTCAACCTCCACAGACTCACCTGCAATAGAGTAGGGAATGCGAATTGCCACATGTTTCTTTTCCCAGTGAGTCATTCTTAAGTCACCACCAGCATTTACGGTTGTATCACAGTCGAGATCAGCAATAGATATAGCTGCATCAACGGCAAAACCTTTTGCAATACCTCCTAAGTCTAATATTAATGGCCGTTGAAAGTGGATTTTATTGTGTTCTAAAATGATATCTTTCCAGTTAGCAGTAGCATTAACCTGATAGTGATGATCAGGTAATATTCCCTCAGCAACCAGTTGACCTGCAATGGATGTGTCAAAATCTCCTTTTGTGGCGTTGCTTAACCATAAGGCATGTTTTATAACCGTTGTCATTTCATCAGACATTTCGATCACTTTTTGATGTGCAAACTGATTAATGTAGCTCAACTCACTCGACTTATCGTGAAAGCTCATTCTATTTTGAACTGATTTAATCTTTTCAAACATTGATTGCGATAAGCTGGTTAAAGCTTTATTGCTTATCTGTTCGGTTAAACTAATTTCTACAAATGTGCCTAATAATGGCTTGCAGCGTTGTATCGTGGTCATAACACGCCGCTATCCTAAGTCTTTTAGTACAATATTCCATGTGTGATTAAGTCGGTTTATACCATCAGTGATATGTTTGCATGACAAGGTTGCACCTGAAATATTGATGATTTGATCATCTAGTTTTAGGTGTTGATGGAAGTCCATGCCATGAAACTGTTTTTTCCATTTTGGGTTTGCTACTTCATAGCCATACGTTTCACGATAAGTAATGATTTCGAAATCTTTAAATGTGCCGTCTTGCTGATAGGAAAATGCAATGTCGATATTTTCATGTTTTCCAATAATTTGATCTACAATAAACCAGCCGCCACCTTCTACCTGCCATGTCTGAAGAGTGGTGTTTCTTACTCGAGTGCCTGATCGATTTTGTATTGTTTCTACTTGCTCTTCAGTGAGCTCAAGAACACGCTTTGTCAGTGTAGAATCACCCCAAAGCAATTGTTTTGCCTGTTCTAGAGTGAGGTACTGTTTTGCATTGACAGTAAAGGCGGGGAATAACATACTCCCCGCACTTAATAGGCCTAATAGTTTGCTAAACTGACGTCTGTTCATATTTTAAATATACGTCTATATTTTTGTGATTTATTGGAATTCATAGCCAAAAGTCAAACCTACGTGAACCTTTTCATGCTCATCATAGTTTTTGCCTCCATTACCCACACCACCACCACCAGACACTTGGACTAATACTCCAGCTGTTGCCCACCATGATTTATCAGCATAATGAACAGTTGGACCAAAGTAATTACCATGTTGGTATTGGTCGCCTAGTTGGAAGTTACTTAAATCGAAGCTTGATGGTTTAACGCCTTCTTCAAACTCTCCTGTTGTCGTATCTTGCGGGCTTAAGTAATCTGATTGATGTCTAAACTCTAGTCCTGCAAACCATTTTGGTGCGAATCGGTATGAAACACCTGCTGAAAAGTCCAGTGATATCTCTTCCTCCAATACGTCAGGACCTTTACGTCGTTCAAATTCAATTTTAGGATTGAAGACAAATACTAAGGTGTCATCAATAAAGTTTTTCTGGAAGAATAATGTTGTAGTGAACGAGTCTTGATCGATGTCTGACCCATCTAGACGATATTGATCACGATTTTCAAAGCCTAGTCCAACAGAGAAACCCATAAAGTCCTTGTATGGACTAAGGACGTTATATTTAGCTGTTAATTCAAAACCAGCATATTGTGTTTTATTGTAATGGCCACCTTCGCCGCCCTGTGTCTCGTGCATTGGATTTAATTCAGCATTCTTTACTGAATAGTCATGATCAAAAATAATGGCTTCTGCACCGATAGTTAGTTTATCTGTCACGCCATATTCAATTTCAGGTCTAATATCATGAAACACATAATCACCAGAATCTTTACTGATTCTAATAATATCACTCAGTTTAGCTTCAAAACTACCTTGTGGTCGCGTATCTGTTCCTTTTGCATAAATCCATAAGTTTTCTTCTGCTTGCGAAAATGAACTTGTGAGCATTAAAGCCCCCATGGTTATGATGTGTTTTGTTTGCATTTATAGTTTATCCAATAATAAGTAAAATGAAAAAGTCTTAATAATAAGGGCGTTATTATAAATCTAAATGCGAATCAATATCAATAGCTATTGTGGCTGAAATTATAATATAATGATTTTTTATTTAAAATACATGTGAAAAATGCACACGCGATACTCCCTAGCAGCACTGCTATTTCTTACACACCAACATGGAGTAGCAGATGATGACCTTATAACGTCGCGGGCTATCACTATGCCTACTTTTTCTATAATAGCCCCAAGGGTTGAAGAAACTACAGTAGAAAAAGCAAATACTATTTATCAGATCGATCAATTTGAATTGGAACAAAAGCTGCCACGTAACTTACCCGAAGCACTTATTAATACACCCGGTGTCATGGTACAAAAAACCGCTAACGGGCAAGGATCGCTATTTGTTCGAGGTTTTACGGGTTATCGCACACTTACATTGATTGATGGTATTCGTTATAACAACTCTGTATATAGAGATGGACCGAACGAATATTTTTCGTTGATTGATATAAATTCAATACAGTCGATAGCATTATTTAATGGACCAGCATCTGCTCTATATGGCAGTGATGCTATCGGGGGCACACTTAACCTTCAAACAAGATCATCTAATTTATATAATGCGAAAAAAAATGAATTTTTTATTCACGGCTCAGACCAAATACGTTATTCAACTGCTGAAAATAGCCTGCTTAATAGAGCCAATATAGAGTTTGGAGAAGCTGATAGTTGGGGGGTAATAGCCGGCTATACGACTAATAATTTTGGAAATATTGAAGCAGATAAGTTGGGTAAGCTGCCTTACACTGCTTACGATGAGAGTGCTTTTGATGTACGTTTAGATATTGTCTTAAACGCACAATGGGATTTTACTTTAGCGCATCAAAATCTGGAGCAAGATGATGTCTGGCGAACCCATTCAACACTCTATTCGAAACCGTTTCAGGGAACTGAAGTGGGCACTGATTTAAGGCGATTAAAAGATCAACAACGGCAACTAAATTATATGAAATTTGGTGGCTATGATCTTAATCTATTGCTTGATGCGGCTACAATTACCCTTTCTCACCAACAGTGGCAAGAGGATGGTGAACGTACTAAAGCAAATAATAATCGTATTGATGATTTCTTCGAATCGAATATGTACGGTGTTGATCTACAATTAGACAGTAGTTATAAGCAAGTTAATGTTACTTATGGTGTCGATTACTATATCGATTATGTTGACAGTGGAAGAATAGACTACCTAGCTGATGGCACGATTGATGAGGTTCGAATTCAAGGCCCGATTGGTGATGATGCTGAATATGGGATCTTTGGGGCTTACGTACAAGCCAAGTTTGATTTATCTTCAAGGTTGAGTATGGGCTTAAGTAACCGTTACAGCTATGTTACTGCCAAGATAGGTAGGTTTGAAGATCCTAATACAAAAATGGCAGCAGAGTATAGTGCTAGTTGGCGTAATATATCAAGTGCCGTAAAAGCTAGTTACCTATTATCTAATGATGGTTCAAAATCTATTTGGGCTGGTCTAAGTCAATCATTCAGAGCACCTAATATTGCTGATATAAGCCGGTATGGTAAAAGTCGGTCCAGTGAGACTGAAGTAGCTGCATTAGATTTAGCCCCAGAAAATTTTTTAACCTATGAAACTGGCTTTAAATTGGCGTTTTCATCGGTACAATTTAATGCCAGTTATTATTATACTGATATAAAAGACTATATAACGAGTACACCGACAGCTAATATAGTTGAAGGTCTTATTGAAGTCAGTAAGCAAAATAGTGCTGAAGGTTATATTCACGGTGTTGAAGCAGATATACACTTTGAATGGTCAAAAAACCTTGATACATCTGCTAATTTCACATGGTTAGAGGGCTATCTCACCAGAGGATCAACAGTGGGGTCTGACTCATCTATTACAGAACCATTTAGCCGTATTATGCCAATGACAGCAAGGGTAGGGCTTGAGTATAAAAGTACTAATAAATCATGGTGGATGGGTAGTAACTTAACTCTTGCTGCTAAAGCGAATAGATTAAGTGAAGGTGATAAAGCTGATACACAGCGTATCCCGCCGGGAGGAACACCTGCTTATCAATTGCTTAACTTTTATAGTGGTTGGCAAGCAAATAAAAATCTATTATTGACTTTGCAACTGAATAACCTACTTGATCAGTCATACCGAAGTCATGGATCAGGCTCGAATGAACCAGGAAGAAACCTTATTATGGGAGCAAAGTTTAGCTTTTAACTTTTTTACGAGATTTACTTCTTGCCATATAGGGTAGCATAAATAGGTACATTCCAGTAACCCATAGAGTAAAGAGGATGATAGCTGCAGGTAGGAATAGGCCTAGTTTTGCATAGTCGTGAAAAAAACTACCATCGTGCAGTGTTTCTATGAAGTCTGAACGGCGGTAAGCTACGTGTAAAATAGTGGCGTTTTCATAGTTAAGCTGAATTTCCCATTGGTTATTGGCCTGTACTTTTATTACGCCTTTGTTTGGGCGAATATCTAACCGTTTAATATCATCCCAACTGCTTATATGTGCTTGTTTGACCGTCTTAGCTGCTTGCAAAATTTGTTCAAATGTTAGCTGAGATGATCTGGCGCTGGTTTTAATGGTAGAAGGTTGGATCCATTCAAATTCTTTTTTAACCAGCAGTAATATTCCAGACACAAGAACAACTAAAATGGGTAATGCACAAATAAGTGCCCCCCAATGATGCACCTTTCTATTTACTTTATTCCACTTTATTGCCATATCAATGTATATTTTTTTGAGGGAAGATGATTTGGCCCGTAAATTAACATTAAAGCAATTAAATAGCTATTTAATTGTTAATGGTTCTTATTCGTAAGCAGGTTGAGTATATTATGTGTAAATGTATATTTAATAATGTTATTTCAATTTATCGCGATTAATATAAAGCCATTGAATAGCAATGATTGGAATCGCTGAAATTATTTTCCCCTCGAGTAACAATTGATACACCCTATCAAACTTCATTGTGGTGACTGAAATATCTTCATCTTCATGATCTAAGCCATGAAGACCACCTATATGGGTGGTATCTACCTTGCCATAAAATAATGTTAACAGCTCAGAGGTACCACCTGGAGAGGTGAAAAACTCATTGATTTTGATGAGTTCTTGGATTTCACAACCGGCCTCTTCAATAGATTCCCTATATGCTACGTCTTCTGCTATTTCGCCTTCTTCAATAGCACCAGCGACTATTTCCAATAGCCATGCATTATCTGCAAATTGTAATGCACCAACACGAAACTGTTCAATAATAACGACTTCATCACGACTAGGATCATAAAGTAATACTGCTACACAATTGCCACGATGAAATATCTCTCGCTTAATTGGAGCACTCCAGCCGCCTTTGTATAATGTATGTTTTAAAGTGATTTCTTTTAAACTAAAAAAACCTTTATAGCAGCTTGTTTGTTTAATTATTTCGAATTTTTTTGTCATAAGAGCACGCTTACTTAATATTGAATTGGGGTGTTTTTGGTGCTGATTTAGTAAATGCTGATTGTGTATCAAAGCCTTTCAAGCGACGAATAATGGCTGTAAATCGCGCGCCGCCTTTTTCAGTATGCTCAAGCTTTATAGGTAAATAATTCAGTTCGGGTGCACACCATAATATACTTTGTCGTTTAGTTGACTTATCGCGTAAACGAATTAATTTCACCGCTTTTATCTGCCCCAGTGGTGTAGAGATAATTTCAGGCTCCAGCTTGTCGATATTGTATGTTTTGAGTTTCCCACCATCGGCTATTTGATAACTAAACCGAGTTTCACCTTTGCCAAGATCATTCATTAAAGCTAACTGGTAAACAAGTTTATCCAGAGTGTTTTCGTGAATATTCAGCTTCCAAGGTTGCTTTCTATCATCAATATAAACACGCTGATTCTGCCAATCAAAGTCTAGATGGAGATACTTCTCTTTTTTACCACCGGTTCGCCGGTAAAGGTAAGATAAGGGAATGATGCTGCCACCATTTGATTGAAAGGTACTACTCTCTTCAACAAAATCGGGCTTAAATAAAGCAAAGACACCTTTTGCATGTGTTGCAGATGAGAAGTGACGAGTACCATTTCTATGAGTGACTAAGGTACGCTTAAGCTCACCGGCTTGCAGGCCATTGAACTTAACCAAATAATTGGCAGAGAAATCGGGAATGTCTTGTGCCAACAGCCATTGTGGTAGCAAGGAGAGAAAGACAAGGCTGCTGATTAGTTTCATAAATTTATAGCTTATTATTAATTCTCTGCAATTAGTTGTGCAATGGCCTTGGGGTAGAGTGTATGCTCTTGTTCAAGCACTCTAGCAGCAAGTGTTTGTTCTGTATCGCCTTCTAATACGGCAACGCGTGCTTGTAAGACCACAGGGCCGTCATCAAGTTCAGCGGTGACAATATGCACACTTGCACCATGTTCTTTTTCACCAGCGTCGATCGCGCGTTGATGTGTATTCAACCCTTTGAATTTTGGCAATAAGGCAGGATGAATGTTGATCAATTTACCAGCAAAGTGCTCTACAAATTCAGTGGTAAGAATACGCATAAAGCCCGCTAAAACAACTAATTTTGGTGAGTATTGGTCGATCTTTTTTGCCATAGCGTGATCAAAGGATTGTCGTGACTCAAATTGCGTGTGATCAATTGCAGCAGTAGGGATGTTCTGTTGTTGAGCATACAGCAAGCCAGCCGCATCAGGACGATTACTGATTACTGCTGCAACAGTCACATCAAGGCTACCAGATTTAACCGCCTCAACAATTGACTTCATATTGCTGCCACGACCAGAAATTAAGATGACAATGGCAGCTTTAGCTTTAGTGGCACTAGGCATGTTTAACGAATAACCACATCTGGTGTTGCAGTATCTGATTGTTCAATCTGTCCGATAAGTGATGCAGACTCACCTAGTTCAGTAAGAAGGTCTACTGTTTGCTGTGCATCTTGCTTGGCAACACAAATAACCATACCGATACCATTATTGAAGGTGCGATACATTTCTTCATCAATGACATTACCTTGCTGTTGTAGCCAGTCAAAGATAGCAGGGCGCTGCCAACTATCAGCATTAACTACAGCAGTGACATTGTCAGGTAGAACACGTGGAATATTTTCTAATAAACCACCGCCAGTAATGTGTGACAAAGCGTGGATATTGACTTTTTCGTGTAGTTTCAACAATGATTTAACATAAATACGAGTTGGTGCTAATAGCTGCTCGCCGAGTGTACTGTCACCAAATGGGCTAGATAAATCATCATTACTACGCTCAAGAATCTTACGGATCAATGAATAGCCATTAGAATGTGGGCCAGAAGACGCTAGGCCGATTAACACATCACCAGCTTGTACTTGGCTGCCATCAATTGTATTTTCTTTTTCAACCACACCCACACAGAAACCAGCTAAATCATAATCGCCATCTTCATACATGCTTGGCATTTCAGCTGTTTCACCACCAACAAGTGCCGCGCCTGCGAGCAGACAACCATCGGCAATACCCGATACGACGGATGTGGCAATATCAATATCAAGTTTACTAGTGGCATAATAATCTAAGAAGAAAAGTGGCTCAGCACCTAATACGATGATGTCATTGACACACATTGCAACAAGATCAATACCGATTGTGTTGTGAATACCCGTTTCAATCGCAAGACGAAGTTTGGTGCCAACACCATCAGTACCTGACACTAATACAGGTTGCTTATAGCGATCGAGTGGTAATTCAAACATACTGCCAAAGCCGCCAAGACCGGCCATAACACCCGGGCGACGTGTCTTAGCTGCTAATGGTTTGATGCGATTAACGAGCTCATTACCCGCTTCAATATCCACGCCTGCGTCGCGGTAACTAAGAGAAGAGGCTTTGGTATCGATTGTGTCGGTCATGTGTTAATTCCTGAAGTCAAAAAATGGCATACACGCCACTAAAAACAGCGTGATAGAATACCACAATGCATAGATTATTTTTTGTTCTAATTTTACTGATAGCGACTAACGGCTTTGCCGCTGACGTTACTCATTTGTATCAATCTGAAAAGTCTGTTTCTTCGCAGAATGAAGCGGAACGACGGACGGCCTCGGCTAATATTTTACAACACGTTTTGCTTAAAGTAGTGGGCGACTCAGAATTGCTGGATAAAACTGATATTTCTGACATTTTAGCGCAATCAGACCAGTTGATTCAGCAATATGAATATCGACGTACCAATATCATTGCCGATGACTTAACGGAACCAGATCGGCTTGAAGTTGTTTTATCGTTTAATCCTAGCGGTGTTAATACGGCATTAAAGAATGCTGGGCTACCTATTTGGGGGGCTTCTCGTCCCGAGACATTAATCTGGCTTGCAGTAGAAAAGGGGGATGATCGGGCAGTGGTAAGTGCTGATGAGCAAACAGGTCTCACGCACGCTCTGGCAATAGCAGCTCAAACTAGAGGTTTACCGATTTTATTTCCTGTTATGGATCTGCAAGATCAATCACAAGTTACTTTCGCTGATTTATCCGCCGGTTTTTCACAAACAATTGAAGCTGCATCTCAACGCTATGGTTCGCCTGTTACTTTACTAGTATTTGCAAAAGTGAATGCTGACGGCAGTGTTCAAGTGCGTTGGAATATGCTTATTAATGGTGAATCAGAACACTGGCAATCACGTGGAAACAGACCTGATGCAATGAAAATAGGTATGGATGAATTAGCGAATAGATTAGCGCGCCAATTTTCTCAGCGTATAGCTGAGTCTGAACAAAGTAATAAACTGGCACTGCAAGTAGGCGGCGTGAATGACTATCAGGATTATGTTCGCGTCGTGAACTACCTAAACCAAATTCAGTATGTGTCTGAGGTACAAGTCACTAATCTGGCTGCAGAATCACTTGAACTTAGTGTCGAATTTGTAGGGGATATTAGGGTATTTAATCGAATAGTAGCGGTTGACCGTATTCTAATGGAAGAACCTTACTCACCCACAGACACGATTAATTATCGTTTATTACCTTAAACGGTACAGAAAGGACTCAATTGAGGAAAGTACATGTCTGATAGCAATAAACTGTTTTCACTACTCGCACTAGTCTTATTCGGCTGGTTGTTTTATTTGCTAGCGCCGGTACTTATGCCTTTTTTCGTTGCGGCATTACTGGCATACCTAGCCGATCCTATTGTCGACAAATTAGAAGCAAAGAAATTATCTCGAACACTTGCCGTGTCCATCGTCTTTTTAGTTTTATCCTTTGTGGTCATGCTGCTGTTATTAGTGGTACTGCCTCTATTAGCTAGGCAAATCGGCGCACTGCTCCAGAAATTGCCTGACTACTTAACGTTTATACAAACACACTTCACACCATGGTTAGCCAATAAAGGCTTTCCTATTGAATTGATTGATATTGAAACATTGAGGCGTGCTTTGACCAATTATTGGGCTGAAGTAGGGCAAGCCGCAGGTGGAGTGGTGAGTTATATGACTCAATCAAGCATGGCACTTTTACAGTGGTTAGCTAACCTTGTGTTGATTCCTGTTGTAACATTTTATTTATTACGTGACTGGGATATTTTAGTGGCACGTTTTAGAGAGCTTTTACCTCGCAGTAATAGTGATACCATCGTAAAACTTTCCCTTGAATGTGATGAAATGTTAGCTGAATTTATTCGTGGTCAAGTAATGGTAATGTTGGCCTTAGCTACTATTTATACCATTGGTTTGAGCTTTATTGGTTTAGAATTGGCGCTATTAGTGGGTGTTATTGCAGGTATTGTTAGTTTCGTACCATATCTAGGCTTAATTGTGGGAATAGCCCTAGCGGGATTAGCGGCATTCTTCCAGTTTCACGAATGGCTACCAGTATTGTGGGTAGTATTAGTATTTGGTGTAGCACAAGCAATTGAAGGCATGGTTCTAACGCCTCGTTTCGTAGGCGAACGCATTGGCTTGCACCCTGTTGCTGTTATTTTTTCCGTATTAGCGGGCGGACAGTTATTTGGTTTTACCGGCGTGTTATTAGCCTTACCGGTTGCTGCAGTGGTGATGGTGTTATTACGCCATGCTTATAAACATTATTTAGCTAGTAACCTTTATACCTAAAATTATGAATGTATCTTCTACACAATTACCGTTGCGACTAAACCCGCAGCAAGTATTTCGACTTGATAATTTTCACTTTAATCAAGCAGAATTGAAACTAGCCTTAGCCGACTTATGCGAGTCAGAGCGGCTCAATTTCGTCTATCTATGGGGTGAGAAATCAGTGGGTAAATCACACCTACTATTAGCGACCTCTGAGCAATCAAACTTGCGCGCATTGTATTTACCCTTAGCTGAATTAGTGCAGTCAGCCGCACCAGAAATGCTGCAATCATTAGAGCTCTTAGATCTATTATGCATTGATGATCTCGATGCAATATCAGGCCATGCTGATTGGCAAGAAGCGGTGTTTCATTGCTTTAATCGAATGCAATTAGCAGACTGTAAATTACTGGTTTCAGCCAAGAAAAACCCCGCAAATATTGAACTAACATTGGCTGATTTACGATCTCGAATGGGAACAGCATTAGTGTATCAACTTGATAGCCTAAATGATGACGACAAACGACAAGCCTTGATCTTACAAGCACAATCGCGTGGTCTAGAGTTATCAGCTGATGTTGCAAATTATCTACTACGTCATCACAGCCGTGATATGAGTTTACTAATGGATTTGTTATTAGAATTAGACAAGGCCTCACTGGCGGCACAGCGGCGCTTAACGATTCCTTTTGTACGTCCTTTCTTAAATGTCTAAAGCTGATATTACGCTGATCCTTCCGGGAATAGCACCCGTTTTAAAACAGCAAATTAACAATTCTATCCTGCCAAACTATTTAAAAAAAATCATCAAACAAGCTCGTTTTACTGCCGATGAAACTAAACTAAACCGTCTACTAATTAATCAGTTTAGCCAACAAACAATTCAAGGCACAGACTTACCGCTGGCCAGTTTATTTGGCGAAAAGCTTATATTTGCAGATCCCTGCCATTTACTCCCCGACCGTGATCGCCTAATCCTTTTTTCTGATCATTTAGATATAACAGTAGATGAACGAACAGCACTGATGGCAGAGATTGAACCTTTGTTGGCAGAGTTTAATGCTGAGTTTGTACAACAGACTGACTGTGAACACTGGTTATTAAAAATTAAACAGCAGCCTGATTTAACATTAACTGCATTAGAAGAGGTTAGCAGTAAAGGACTTGATGAATCTTTACCTCAAGGGCCAGACCGACAAGATTGGTTACGGCTATGGAATGAGATTCAGATGCAGTTATTTAATGCCGAGGTGAATCAACAACGCATTGCTCAGGGCAAGCTGGCTATCAACAGCGTATGGTTTTGGGGAATGGGCGCGTTTATTGGCCAAGCAAACCGTTGGGATTCAGTGCTTGGTTCGCATCCATTACTACAACAATTAGCACAAGGCGCTAATAACAATACTACCGAAACAGCTAATTATTCAATTAATACCCCTATTAAAGGCAAGCAACTCTGCGTATTAGATGCGGTTAACCTTGAATCTGATTGGTTAGCAGAAATAGAGCGTATTGATGAAATGGTTTTAAAACCACTCTGGCAAGCTTGTAAACAGGCAAAATTAAGTCAGTTGAATATACATATTCCTGATTATGGTTATTTTAAATTAACGCCGTTAGCGTGTTGGAAGTTTTGGAAATGATCACGGTTAGCTAAAGCTTAAAATAAAATGAGTCCGAGCCTTTTGCTTGTTTCATTCATAATATATGCTTAACAGAGATGATAATTGCCTGTAAGTGAATTATTACGGTGAAATCGGGCAGAATTATTGTGCAATGACATCAGACTCGATTAGTTTTAGATGAGGTATGATAACAGCTGACGTCCTATCTCCACCTTTCGGCAGCTCTGCTTAGTATATAAACGCATAGCCTTTGAAAAAGACGCTGTTAGATTGCACCTTATAAAGGGTGTTGGTAAGTTAAATTACTTACATATATACAATGACCAACACTAATTAAAAGAGGATTTACCGTGTCTTTTGTTGTTTCTCACGATTTTATTAAACTGACCACACATATTGAATTAAAAGCATATCGCGATAAGGTGGCGCGTGATGAGAATAATCCTAGAAGCTATCTAGCATCTACAGATATTGAAGTTGAATCTCGGCAATTATCACTTAATGCGTTAAAAGAGATGTCTGACGTTGCTAGAAGTTTAGGTGATGATAAATCAACCAGTGCACTTAATGCGATTTTTCTGGCTCGGGATGGTCAGTTTGATGCGGTTATGCCTAATTTCAATGCATTCTCATCGGTACTCGAAACTTATTTAAAAGATAAGTTAATTGATGGCTGGCTTTATTTTAAGAAGCAAGACGACAAGTTATATCCTGTACTCGTCACTCATATTAGTTATAAAACTGGCACAGAGCATGTTTCAGAGTCTACATTGCTGCATGTCTGTCATGTTTCACCGAATCCAGACCAAGGCTATTATGGTTTTCAGCATGATTATGTTTCATTTTATCCGGGGGATGTGGTTCAAAAACGAATTGCTGATGCACTTGAACTAAAAGGCATATTCAAAGAAACAGCCGAACTTAAAACTGAATATGAACTAAGTTATGAACGCTATTATCAATTAATTAAAGACCAATTTTCAGAACAATTTGTAGCTAAAGGCAATATCTATAAAAGTAAAGATAATCGCGTACCGAATGGCTCTTTTATTGATGTTAAAGTCATTAATGATATGTCTGCTAGAGATGTTAAAACGCATGAGCAGTTTAGAGAGTCCTGCCTAATTGATGGCCCTGAGAAATTACTTGCGTTGCCTGAATGGCCGCTAGTGCGCGTGTTCAATTTAAATACACATGATTATGTCTGGCTTCACGCTGATTATTTAGCACCTTATAAATATAATAAATCATTAAAAGATAAATTGATTTTACCTAAGAGTCACCGTGACTTACTTGATGTATTGACCACCAATGTTGAAGCCTTTAGTGGTGATATTATTGATGGTAAAACAGCAGGAAACGTCATCTTATGCAAAGGTATTCCTGGTGTGGGCAAGACATTAACCGCAGAGGTATATTCTGAAATTATTGAACGGCCATTATATTTACTTCATTCAGGCTCCTTGGGCACGACAGCCAAAGAGATTGAAGAAAATCTAAGAACCGTATTTTCACGTAGCGAACGGTGGGGGTGTGTGCTGTTGCTCGATGAAGCGGATGTATTTATCGTAAGAAGAAACGATAATATTGAACAAAATGCCATTGTTGCTGAGTTTTTACGCACAATGGAATATTTTAATGGTTTGTTATTTATGACGACCAACCGACCTCATGATATTGATGAAGCCATTATTTCTCGTTGTGCAGCAATCATAAATTACGAAGCACCCACAAAAGGCGATGCCTCTAAAATTTGGCAAGTGATTGCCACGCAATATGGCTACACGTTGTCAGAAACCTTGTTGTCACAATTATTAGACACTTTTGAAGGCATAACACCTCGCGATATTAAAATGCTGTTAAGACTAGCATTACGTGTATCGGCAGATAAAAGCACAGAACCTGATATGGACACCTTTCGTCAATGTGCCATGTTTCGGGCAATAAGAATGGTTGAAAGTGAGGTTTAAATTAGGTTTGAAAAATATAGAACCTTAAAATGAATCGAATCTGCCCGTTTAGTTAAGCATAATAAAGAAAATGGCTTGGCGTTCTTCCATTAATTTATTTGACCTATTGAGAGTTAATCCCTCCGGCACCTTTTTGTGTAGATTTAAACTACACTAAGAAATAATATCAACAGGGATAAATATATGATTAAACTTTATGGGTTTTCTGTCAGTAATTGGTACAACATTATTAAGTATGCCTTGATAGAAAAAGGGTGAGACTTTGAAGAAGTACATACTTGACCTAGCAAAATAAAGGGTAAATAGCGACTGATCATTATCGACGAAACACGATTTATAACGCCCAGCCCAGATAGTGCTACTACCATTGCGAGTGCTATCGAAAGAACGCTTATACGTATT
>ENA-OSET01000520-OSET01000520.1-sediment-metagenome-genome-assembly--contig:-NODE-520-length-42934-cov-9.739482_pt1 | contig 42934 bp, 47 predicted proteins | sample MGYA00237882_ERZ534229 | MGnify/ENA primary metagenome ERZ534229 (study PRJEB26408, sample SAMN06266212) | sediment metagenome | isolation source: Hudson Canyon methane seep mesocosm | place: USA:Hudson...
CATTGGTCATCATCACAATACGGTCCGATAATAAAACCGCTTCATCTACATCATGAGTAATCATGATGATGGTATTGCCTAATTCTTTTTGAATCTCCATCACTGAATCTTGTAAGTGCGCTCGGGTAAGTGCATCCAGGGCCCCAAACGGCTCGTCCATCAATAAAATTTTCGGTTCCATGGCCAATGCTCGGGCGATACCGACACGTTGCTTCATGCCCCCTGAAATTTCATCTGGGCGCTTATGCATCGCATGCCCCATATGAACTAGATTCAAGTTATGTTCAATCCACTCCTTCATTTCTGCTTTGCTTTTGCTTTTATCAAACACGGTTTTGACCGCCAGTTCGACATTTTCATAAGCACTTAACCAAGGCAATAGAGAATGATTTTGGAAAACCACAGCCCGCTCAGGCCCAGGTTCATTCACTTCTTTACCTTCTAAAACCGCACCACCTTCTGTCGCTTGCAATAAACCCGCCACAATATTGAGAACGGTTGATTTGCCACAGCCAGAGTGACCAATGAGAGAAATCATCTCACCTTTTGCAATTTTTAAATTGACGTCGGTCAAGGCTTTGAATGGTCCTTTTGGCGTAGGGAACTCAATTCCTACTCCGGTTAGCTCTAAGATCGGATTTACTGTATTTTTAGTCGTATTCATGATGACTCTCACTTACCTGTCTATATAATTTGGCTTGGATTAACGTAATACCGCTTGTTTATCCCAAGAGAAAATACGCTGTAGCATTAGCATTACTCGGTCTAATAAAAATCCGATTAAACCGATCACTAATACAGCCACCATGATGCGCCCTAATGAATTGGAGCTGCCGTTTTGAAACTCATCCCAAACGAACTTACCTAGGCCTGGATTTTGTGCCAGCATTTCTGCGGCAATCAGTACCATCCAAGCAATACCGAGGGATAATCGTAACCCTGTAAATACCATTGGAATTGACGATGGGATCACGACCTTAAAAATATGGGTCATAGGTTTAAGGCGAAGCACTTTACTTACATTCAATAAATCTTGGCTAATGGATGCAGTACCGACAGCGGTATTAATCACCGTTGGCCAAAGGGAGCATAACAAGACGGTAATCACTGAAGTCACAAATGACTTAGCGAATAATGGATCATCACTGGTATACACAGCGCTCACAACCATCGTCACTAGGGGTAACCACGCGAGTGGCGATACCGGTTTAAATAGTTGAATGATAGGGTTAGTCGCTGCATATAAATTCTTGCTTAAACCAATCATGATGCCCAAAGGAATCGCAACGATAGAGGCTAGAATAAAACCTGTGAGCACTGTAATTAAACTGGTTCCAATCTGATCGATAAAAGTTGGTTTACCTGTGTAGCTACGAATTTTAACTTGGTAGTCTGGGTCTTGCGCTAAACGAGCTGCATTTCTATCTTCTTGGCGTTGATAAAAAGCGGTTTCTTTTTCTCGCTCATTATTATGCTCGGTAATTAATGATTGAAATTGTTCTAGCGCTTCACTGGGCCCAGGAAATTTGCCGAGTGATGTATCAATGTTCTGAGCAACCGTTCCCCAAATTAATAGGAAAAATAATATGCCGGCTACGGGAAGCATAATCGCCTTGATAGTTTCCTGTAGCCAAGCAGGCATCACATCGTCGGCAATTCCGATTCGATCTATTGCCCGAGAAGAACTTGTAGAAATTTTACTTGTCATCTAAACCTCTTGTACGTTCGTCGTACTTCACTCTCTTTATAAATAAGTCTCTACTAGCTTCAGAGAATTTTCTAATGCTAGTAGAGCTGACGATCTAATTATTATGTTATTAATGATGATTCGATTTAAAGTTTATCTTTACCCTTTAAACCAATGCTGAATTTTTCTAAATACGCATTAGGTTGAGTGCCGTCATAAACAATGTTATCGATGAAGTGCTTCTGTGGTGCGCGATAACCCAGCTCGGTAGCAAACTCTGGGAAGTCTTTTGCTTTTACCATCCCTTCTTTAATTAACTCTTTTGCAGCAATGGCATAAATGTCTGGGCGATACACTTTTTTCGCTAGCGCTTTATACCAATCATCGGATTTAGGTTCAGAAATCTGGCCCCAGCGACGCATTTGCGTTAGATACCAAATGGCATCCGAGTAGTAAGGGAAGGTTGCGTTATGACGGAAGAATACATTGAAATCTGGCACTTCACGCTTATCGCCTTTTTCATATTCAAAGGTACCTGTCATTGAGTTTGCAATGACGTCGTAATCCGCGCCAACATAATTACTTTTCGACAATATTTTTACCGCTTCTGGGCGGTTAGCATTGTTGTTTTCATCTAACCACTGCGCGGCACGTATCATCGCTTTTACAACACGGATGTGAGTATTTGGATTTTTCTCAGCCCATGTCTTATTAACACCAAATACTTTTTCTGGATTGTTTTTCCAGATTTCATAATCCGTTACAACAGGAACACCAATGCCTTTAAATACAGCTTGTTGATTCCAAGGTTCACCTACGCAATAACCATTGATTGTTCCGGCTTCCATTGTTGCCGGCATTTGTGGTGGAGGCGTTACTGATAACAGCGCATCGGCATCAATTTGACCCGAGGTATCACCTTTATGCGGTGCGTAATATCCTGGGTGAATTCCACCGGCCGCTAACCAATAACGTAACTCATAGTTGTGCGTTGAAACGGGAAATACCATCCCCATATTGAATGGCTTGCCATCATCTTTATAGCTTTCGATAACGGGTTTAAGTGCATCGGCTTTAATTGGGTGAACAGGCTTGCCATCTTTATGAGGAATGTTCTTTTTCATCTGGTCCCATACAGAATTTGAAACCGTAATCGCATTACCATTTAAATCCATACTAAAGGCAGTAATAATGTCGGCCTTAGTGCCATAACCCATGGTTGCGCCTAAAGGCTGGCCTGCTAGCATGTGTGCGCCATCCAACTGGCCATCGATAACACGGTCTAGCAGTACTTTCCAGTTAGCTTGTGCTTCTAACGTTACATAAAGACCTTCATCTTCAAAAAAACCTTTTTCGTAAGCAACGGCTAAGGGCGCCATGTCGGTTAATTTAATAAAACCAAATTTAAGCTCTTCTTTTTCGGCATATCCTACTTTAGCTAAAGCATTGATGGATGTGAGTGGTGATATTGCAAGTGCTGCCCCCGCGGCAATTGCAAGGGTGCTCTTTAAAATAGAACGACGAATCGTATGGATTTTAAATCGGTTATCTTTAAGCATGATGCTTCCTTTTAGTCTTTGATTTTAAGTTTTATAAAGTTTAAATATTTAGCAAAAAAAAACGCAAATGAATGCTTTATCCTCTACTGAATAAAGTATTGATTTGCGTCTTTGCAGTTCTTTTCTATTTCCTTCTAACCATCGTTGGCCTGAAGTTGATAAAAACTATATTGCGAGTAGCGTGCCAAAAAATTATAAAAATTCTTAAAAATATCATTATTATTAAAATTAATAGGAATGTTTAATTGCGGTGCATTTAAAATATAAGAAGAGTCTATTTTGTTAAATATTGGTGCAAAATGAGTGATGCTAAATTGTGCAACTAAGCGTGAGGGGAGAGCCAAAAAAGGGCGTTGATTAAAAATGAAGAAAGTAGATGAGAAGTATTAAATTAAGGAGTAGTGACGCTGGTTTTATAAATGACGATTTTAGTGCGGCTGATGAATAGATGCACCAGAGTGTGCATCTATTCCTCGAAAGGGGCGTAAGAAGCTTGAAAATAAGCGTTATAAATAGAGGGGGGAGCCTTAATACTAAATTAAAGCGTCGCTAAATGATCCTGCAGGAAGTTATTTTCAGGTAATATTTCATCCGAAAGCGGTTGGCTGGCTAGAGCTTGGCGATAAATATCGGGGCGATAGCAGTTCGCAACCAGTTCATCACTATCGATGGATGGGGGTAGCCAATGCCAGCGCTTCATTTGTGAACAAATTAACTGGCCGTGGGATAACCAAGGAAAGTTAGCCATGGAGCGATTAAAAACGAGGGTGCCTGGGGCTTTACTTTTTTCCTGGTTATTATCGAAGATATATTCTCCTGTGATGGCAGGAATTAAACATTCTTGATCGATCAGTGGCGAGTTAAGAGATAGATGACTCTGTAATAAAGGTAATGCTTGCTCGGCATGTTGTTCTAGCCAAGCGCAGGCTTGGTAAAGTGCTCGAATTACTGCGTGATGGCATTCAGGATTCTTTTCTGCCCATTCAAGGGTCACCCCGAGTACTTTTTCGGGGGCGTTCTGCCAAATCTCCATTCCGGTTATTAAGCAATGGCCATGACCTTGTAAAATCGCCACCGAATTCCACGGTGCTCCCGCAAAGAAGCCATCAATATGTTGTAATTTTAAATGATCAACCATCTGCGAGGGAGGTAAAATGACGATGTCGATATCTTTATCGGGGTCAATGTCGGCACTGGCTAACCAATCTCTTAATTGTAAGTTGTGGCAAGAGTATGGATATACCGTGGCGAAGACTAAAGCTGGCAGCTTTTGAGCTTTACGTTGTTCAATCAACTGTTTCATTGTCGAGGCTTGATCAAACTCAGTTGTATTAAGCTCGAATAATTCACGATGCAATGAATTAGAAACCGTTAGTGCATTTCCATTTAGACCCATTGAGAAGGCGGTGATGAGCGATTTTTTCAAACCACCTAAGCCAATACTACTCGCTAAAATCATCGGGGCTAACATGTGAGCACCATCAAGGTGGCCGACAATCACTTTATCGCGAATATTAGACCAAGAAACTTCTTGCTGCAGTTCAACTTTGAGCCCTTGTTGCTCAAAGAATCCTTGCTGTTGAGCAACTAATAACGGTAAACAGTCACTTAATGGCATGTAGCCCAGTTTTAGTGCTTTTTTCTCAACTTTCGCACCATTCATGCGCGTCTCCAAATACGATACTCATAGGCTAATTTAGGCGGTAAATGGACTACTAGGGGGCGAGTAGTTCCATTACCGATAGAATGTTTTGAGCGATATCTACTATGGGTTTGCTTTGATCCATCGCCATTTTGCGCATGGCATGATAAGCCTGCTCTTCGTCTAAACCGCGCGTTTTCATTAATAGCCCTTTTGCTTTATCAATGACTTTTCGGTCGGCAAGCTGATCTCGTGTTTGCTTTAATTCGTTCTTAAGTGCTTGGTATTCTCGGAAGCGAGCGATGGCGACATCCATAATGGGCTTGACCCGGCTAGGATTTAAGCCATCGACAATATAGGCGCTAACCCCAGCCTGAACGGCTTGAGCGATAATTTGGCTATCATCTTCATCTGAAAACATGATGACAGGCTTAGGATTGTGCTGATTGAGCACAGTCATATTTTCTAGGGTATCTCGATCAGGAGATTCTAGATCCATAATAATAATATCAGGCTGGTGTACTTCTACATTCTTGATCAAACCTTGGGCACTTTCTAAGCGGCAGACCACAATTAATCCTTGATCAAGCAATGCTTGCTCTAATATGGCGGATCGGGTCGGGGTATCATCTACCAACATAACTCTAGCGGGTTTCATGGAATCTTTAATGCTCTAAACAAGGTAACCCTAGAGTTCAGCAAGTATTAGGCCATTAGCCACGTAAAAAGTACTGGTATAAGCTACTGACAGTAATTGTCAGCATTGGGAATTATACTAAGGCAATAGATAAGACCATCATTCAATGAGTAGAGGACGTAGGGTAACCATGGCTGAACTATTTAAAGAAAACCTATCATTAAATAAAATTATCACGCTAGGTAGTCGCATTGCCGAGCAAAGCGCAGGTTATGAACTGTCTTTTGATCAGCAAATATTTCAGCAAAAGCTCACTGAATTTTGCATTGAGCAAGGGGAGAGTGACTGGCAATTATTATCTTTAATGCAACGCTTAAGGGCGGCAGCACAAGCCTTACATTCAACGTTACCAGAAAATGATGGAGCAAAAGCTGCGGTATCAGCCTTATATGCGAATGAAGATTTATCAGGCTGGTTATCGTTAGTTTGCTGTGAGTATATTGCTATTCACCAAGGCTTGAGTCTGGAGCAAGGGTTAAGTTATCTGCAACAGATGACGGAGTTCTTTAGTGCAGAATTCGCCATTCGCCATTTTATTTTAAAACAACCGCAAGCGTCCCTCGCCATTCTTACCTCGTGGCTTGAACATGATAATCACCATATTCGTCGTTTAGTGTCTGAAGGAACTCGCCCTCGCTTACCTTGGGGAGTTCGTTTACCTATTTTTATTGAACAGCCTGAACTTGTTGTCCCATTGCTAACGGCATTACGTGATGATGAAGAAGAATATGTTCGTCGCTCGGTGGCAAATCATTTAAATGACATTGCTAAAGATAATCCACAACTGATTATTGAAATCGCTCAGCAATGGCTCGCGTTAGATGAATTAGAAAAGTTAACGGCGCAACAGCGTAAGCAAAGAACTAAGTTAATTCGTCATGCCTGTCGAACATTATTCAAACAAGGCTTGCCTGAGATTTTGGCGCTGTTTGGGTATTTACCAGCCGAAGATGTGCAGTGTTCGTTATCTAGCCAGCAATTAACGGTACCGTTTGGTGGTGATTTTGAATTTGAGTTGTTATTAGATAAAAGCAGTAATACATCAAACCTACTGATGGTGGATTATATTGTGAATTTTCAAAAAGCCAACGGTAAGCAAGCCCCCAAAGTATTCAAATGGTTAGATCGAAGTTTTACGACGAAGGTCAGTGAACAGGTTAAGCGTAAGCATTCGTTTAAAAAAATCTCGACACGAAAATATTATCATGGCGCGCATCGATTAGACGTCATTGTTAATGGCATAAAAAAAGCCCAAATAGAATTTGAGCTTTTGGAGAAAAATGCTTAGCGCTTAGTATTTATCTAATCTTCTAATAAGGCATCTAAACCAGATTCTAGATCTGTGGTAGAGGCGACATCTTGATAAGCTTTCTCAGCATCCATACCAATGCTTTGAGCAACGGCAAGAGGAAATTCATCAATGATGCGTGCTTCATCCCAATCTTCTTTATGCGATTGATGCAAGTATTTAGCGATGTATAAAATACCCGCGTAAGTTCCAAACTCCTGATCAAAGTCTGCATTATTTTGATCATTAATTGCGGCTAACATTTCTTCTGGAAACTTCCAGCGCTTGGCCAGCTCAGCTCCAACTTTAGCGCCATCGAAACCTAGTTGGCCACGTTCCAGGCTATGGCGTTTGCCGCCTAAGGCTTCACCCTCATCAATACTCTGAGCTTCAGTCGGCAAGACAATGCGAATCAGTAAGCTACCGATTGAATTCAGCATGCCACAGGTAAAGGCCGTTTCTTGGTCTGTCCCCGGTACATATTGAGCAATCCACTTAGAGAGCCCACCAATAGCGAATGATTGCTTCCAGAAGGCATTCATATCAAAGCCTTCAGGGGCTTTGAAAGAGCTGGTAACCCCAGAGGCTAATACCATAGTACGTAAGGTATTAAAGCCTAATAATACGATGGCATCATTGGTATTGGCGATACTGCGTGAAGCGCCATAATGTGCCGAATTCGCTAAACGAAGTACTTTCGCGGTTAATGCTTGATCCATCGCGACTTTTTTACTGATCTCATCTACGTCAACATCTTCATCCTGGAAGCTTTGCATAAGTTCCTGAACCACTTTTGGAATATGTGGTAGCTGTTGAGTTTGTTCAAAAATTGATGCCATATTCATTATTGGTACTTCCTTTGTCGTCCCATAAAACAAGCATAGGAAAGGATTTTAGAAAGCGCGTAACTTTTTGTTGAAAAAACGTAGGCTTTTTTTAACCTGTCGCTTTTGAAATCCGTACTAATGCACTGTGGTTTGGTATTATTGCGCAAAATAATGAAGTACTTGGGGGTTGGCGTGGCATTAGCGAAGATTGGTTTTATTGGCATGGGGTTGATGGGTATACCTATGTCATGTCGCTTATTAGCTGCTGGCTATCCCGTTACCGTTTGGAATAGAAACCCTGAGAAAACTAATCTTCCAGTAGAGCAGGGGGCACAACTTGCGACGAGTCTTGCTGATCTCTGTGAAAAATCTGAAATTATCATGCTTTGCGTCAGTGATACTGCCGCAGTTGAAGATATTGTATTATCCAAAAGTGGACTCTTAGAACATTTAACGCCTAAGCAAATACTGATCGACTTCTCCAGTATCGATCCTGAAGCAACACGCCGTTTAGCGCATCATGTCGCAGAGAAAGCGAGCCATTGGCTTGATACGCCTGTGTCTGGTGGTGTCGCTGGAGCAGAACAAGGTACGCTGGCCATTATGGCGGGTGGCGATGAGCAAGTATTGGATTCTGTTCGAGATATATTAGCACCGCTGAGCTCTCGAGTTACTCGTATGGGCAATGTGGGTGCTGGACAGGTAACCAAAATCTGTAACCAGATGATCGTCAGTTGTAATGTTTTAGTGATGGCCGAGGTAATGGCCTTAGCCGAAAAATCGGGTGTTGATAGTAGTCAGATACCCAAAGCGCTAACCGGTGGTTTTGCCGATTCCACGCCACTGCAACTCACAGGGCCAAGAATGGCCGAGCGAGATTATGAACCGGTTAAGTGGCACATAAAAACGTTATTGAAAGACTTGGATATGGCCAAAGGCTTAGCACAAGATAATTTATCATCCGTGCCAATGGCAGGTCTGGGTGCGGAACTGATGCGCTTACATGCGAGTAAAGGGTACAATGAGAGTGATCCTGCGACATTAATCGAAATGTATTTGGCTAATCAGCAGGAAAACAAGGAAAGTAACTCATGAAATTAGCCGCTAATCTATCCATGCTATTTACCGAGCAGCCAATGCTTGAGCGTTTTGGCGCCGCTAAATCCGCAGGCTTCAATGCCGTAGAAATACAATTTCCCTATGTTGAAAAAGTTGCCGATATTAAAGCGCAACTAAAAGAGCATAATTTAGAGTGCGTATTGATTAATGTTCCTGCCGGCGATTTGATGGAAGGTGGGGAAGGTTTAGCGTCTGTGCCGGGGAAAGAAGCAGAATTCGCAGCAGCGCTTGTTGAGTGTTTAAGTTATGTGACTTCATTACGGGTGAAGCGGGTCAATGTTTTACCTGGTCGTTGTTTAGATGACGCTAAATACCCACAATATTTGGAAACCTTTAAACGTAATCTAAATACCGCTGCTGAGATGTTTAAGCCTTTAGGGGTTACGGTGACGTTCGAAGCCATTAATACTTTTGATATGCCGGGTTTTGTTATTCACAACGTACAGCAAATGCTAGATGTTGTAGAAGAAAGTAAACACGACAATATTAAAATGCAATTTGATGTTTACCACATGGCGCGCATGGAAGAAGGTGATGTCAGTGCGATTATTAGCCGACTAGGTGATCAGATTGGCCATATTCAATTTGCCGATGTGCCTGGGCGAGGAGAGCCCGGCACTGGAGAGTTAGATTTTAAATCGATCTTCTACGCCATTGAATATTCAAGCTACAAAGGCTGGGTAGGGGCGGAATACAAACCGACCAAAAATACTGAAGATACGTTACGGTGGAAGCAGTTTATCGCCTCTAGTATTGCGATGTGCACTTAACGCGAGTTAACCACAGAGGGCACAGAGCACACAGAGGAAAAGACAAAAAAGAGATCTTAGAATAAAGAGAGTGTGTTAAGTACTTTATTAGTATTTTGTTTTCTCTGTGAAGCGAAGCGCTCTGTGTCCTCTGTGGTAAAATTTCTTTTCTCAAAGTCTAGCGCTAGGCAGGCTGTTAACAGCAGTGGGAAAAATTAAAATAATCCAATTTGAGGGCTCTCTTCAACGGCCTCTTGTTCTGGTTGAGCTTCTTCATAAACTATCGCTTCGCCAAACAAATCAAACTGTGCTTTTTGTTGTTCGCGTTCTTGGGCTTCTTTTAATAACTTCTTACGCCTTGCGGCTTCGACGCGTTTCTCGCGCACCTGACAAAGCTGAACCACCAAATGTTTTTGGTATTCGGTAAATTCATTCCAATGAAAGCGTTCTTCGCGGCTGCGGAAACAGCCTTTACAGAAGCCTTTATTATTCACCGTGCAGATACTTCTACACGGGTTTGGAGTATGAAACAGTTCGCCTTGATCAATCATATTTTTATTATAAGTCGTATCGTAGGTTTCAAGATTACTTACAGATCGTTATTCGGATCTTCTTTCTTTTCGATCAATTCAATTTTATAGCCGTCGGGGTCTTCAACAAAGGCGATGACCGTTTTGCCACCTTTGACTGGGCCAGGAGCTCGTGTAATTGTTCCCTTCAAATTTTCAATAGTCTCGCAGGTGGCATAAATATCATCGACTTCTAATGCGATATGGCCATAGCCATTACCCAAATCATATTCGCTGGTATCCCAATTATGAGTCAGTTCTAGCACCGCGCCTTCAGTCTCTTCTTGGTAACCCACAAAGGCTAACGTATATCGATATTCTTCATTATCACGGCGGCGCAGTAGCTTCATGCCCATGACTTCAGTATAAAAGGCTATTGAGCGATCAAGGTCGCCTACACGCAGCATGGTATGCAATATTCTCATGGCTAATCTATCTCCGTCTTATCTTTATATTCGCACAAATCTTCAATAATGCACGAACCACACTTGGGCTTTCGCGCGACGCAGGTATAGCGACCATGCAGAATTAACCAGTGATGAGCATCCATCATAAATTCTTTCGGAATAAAGCGTACCAGCTTTTGTTCAACTTCATCGACATTTTTTCCAGGAGCAATCTTAGTTCGATTAGATACACGGAATATATGGGTATCTACGGCCATTACCGGGTGACCAAAAGCGGTATTGAGTACAACATTAGCGGTTTTGCGACCAACACCGGCTAGAGCTTCTAGGGCTTTACGGTCTTCGGGGACTTCGCTGCCGTGTAATTCAATTAAATCTTTACAGAGCTTAATAACGTTTCTGGCTTTGCTATTAAATAAACCAATGGTTTTTATATATTCTTTTAAACCTTCTTCTCCCAAGGCATAAATTGCTTCAGGGGTATTCGCAATTGGGTAAAGCTTGCGAGTAGCTTTGTTCACGCTGACATCGGTCGCTTGAGCGGATAAGGCGACAGCAACCAATAACTCAAACGGACTGGTGTATTCTAATTCGGTTTCAGGGTTTGGGTTTTCGTTGCGCAGGCGAGTGAAAATCTCAGTACGTTTTAGCTTGTTCATTCTGATTGCATAGCATAGGGGAGTTACCGCTAGTCTACTGGAGAGTTGAGCTGGGCACAAAGGAGGATAAGCTAAGTCTGAAAGAGGTAGTTCAAACTTAGCAGAGGAATGTCGTCAAATATTAAACGACATTATCGCCAACACTATAAGAGATAGTCTGGCTAATTTCTTGTAGGGATAGGCCGGATTCTTGTTGCATCTGATTAAAGAAAGCTTGTGCGGCTTTCAATGATTTCTTCGTCTGCACACCGCCATCAATGATCTCATTCGCACGTAAGTAAGCTTCCACATCACGAGATAAAAGAAATGTATCCTTTCCCATCTGGCGTAAAGTATAAGGTCCTGTATTGCCTCCTAGGCGAGAACCATGCTTCTTCAGCCAAGCCCATAAACCAATAATGTCATCCGTTGGCCATTCTGCCACAAGCTGATTAAAGGCCTTGCCTTCATCCTTAGCTGAGAAGTGAATCATAGAGGCGTTGGCAGGCACGGTTTTTACCTTGTTGTAGTTACGCACAATACGTTCATCCGAGGCTTTCTCCTCTAGCATTTCCGGTGGCATCATCAATAACTTTTTAATATTGAAATCCCAGAAGACTTCACGGAAGCCAGGCCATTTCTTATCAATCACTGACCAGTAAAAGCCACTTTGGAAAATTTTACGGGTGAACTCTTCCAGCCAGTCATCATCCGAGATTTTTAATAATTGCTTCGCAGTTAAAGGTTTGTGCACTATGGATGCTAATGCCGCTTTGCCACCTTTACGCTTGGCGGCACGCTGTTGAATGTCGAAAAATGTTTCCATGGATTGCTCAGTTTTCTATAAGAGATTCGTAAGGAAGTCGCTAATTGGATATTTTATAGCAAGGCTAACTCTACGAGTAGTATAAATCATGAATGGAATTCATTGTTGTTAGATTTTTACTAGCAAGCCTAGGAAGAGAGATCAACTGATTCGATTTTCTGCCGAAGGCGGGTTAAGCAGAAAGAAGCTATAATGGATTGAACTTATATGCTTAGAAATGGAAATAAGAATGTTTCAGCGCACAGGAGTCTTGATTCTTGGCTTCTTAATCTGTCTTAATTCCGCCGCTGAAATAATGGAAGAGATCACTCCTGCGCATGTCATAAGGGTTGGTCTTCTATACGGCGACCCAGAGCCTTTTCGCTTACCCTTAGCCGTACTTGAAAAGGCTTGTCAGCGTCTTGATCCTCCCGCCCAGCTTACGTTAGTCGATATATCTGAAATGAACCAAAAGCGCGCTTTGAAATCTATGGTCAATGATGAGGCGCCATTTGATGTGTTTTTTAGTGGATTTTCACAAGAAAGAGAGCAAAATTTGCAGCAGATCGATGTACCGCTTACGATGGGATTGTTAGGCTCTAGAGTTTTAGTGGTGAATGAGGAGCATAATCGTTTATTTAAAAATCCTAAAACGGTTACGGGTGTTAAGCACCTTGCTATAGGGTCTGGCATTCAATGGCCAGATACTGACATCCTCATACACAATCAATTCAATGTGGTGCAGGCCAGCTATCAAGGTCTTTGGAAAATGCTGTCGAGCAATCGCATTGACGCTTTTGCAAGGGGGATAGAAGAAGCCTTTGTTGAAATCGAACAGCGCCGTGATGATAATCCTGCCCCTGTTATTTTAGATAAATGGTTGCTTGTATATCCGTTAGATTATTTTGTTTATATTAGCCCTAGTAGACAGAAGTTATATCATCAATTAAACCAAGCACTTCAACAAGCACACCGTAGTGGTGAAATTGCAGCGGTTATAGCTTCTGAGCCCAGTGCTCAAAAAGCATTACAGTGGTTGAGGAACAAAGAATACACCAGAATCTATCTTGAGAACCCATTATTATCTGATCGCGTTCGCCAGTTGCCGAAAGAATATTGGTTGCCTGAAATTCAACAGTAGAAGCGATGGCAATACCAAAGCTTGATAACGGTGGTTCTGAGTTGGCAATAAAAAGCCCCACTAAATTTCCATTTAGTAGGGCTCTTAAAAGCGTATCTTTAAAGTAACTTAATCAATGATTAAGCCGTTTCTTCAGACTTTTTAGCTTTCTTTTTAGCAGGCTTTTTTTCCGTAGTTGCCTTCTCTTTAGAAGAGTCATGCTTAACAGAGACTGGGCCTAAGCTATCAAGTGGGAAATGATCAACGTTAACCATTTCTAGAACGTCCTTTTCAAACGCAATCATGAAGTCGCCTTCTTCCTGCGTAAGAACACCCATAGCCACACCGTCAGTGATGCGGTTTTCAATGGTCAAGTTAGACTCATCGTACTTACCTGCTTTCAATGCTTCACCAATCTTCTTATAGATAGGATCTGCTTGATCAACGCGGGTTAATAACGAATCGTATTTGAACATTGGGTTGCGGCCATTATCGCCACGGTATGTACCCGTGATCAAACGCTCACGAGTCGCTGTTGCTGAAGTTGTAAGGTCAACGATCTTAGCAACAAGTTTATCGCTTGGCTTAGCAACACTACGACCTAAAGGCATAGTCAACGCACGTACTAACCAACCGACTGGACGTGCAGGAAGGTTCTTAGTGAAACCGTCTAATGCATCTTCAAATTCAGAGAACAATTTAGCCATCGCGTATTCAACCAATGGTAAATCGTCTTTTTGACGACCTTGATCTTCCCAGTGCTTCAAGGTCATAGACGCAAGATACAATTTAGATAGCATGTCGGCTAAACGTGCTGAGATCAGTTCACGGAACTTCAACTCGCCGCCTAGAGAGAACATCGCCATATCTACAGATAAAGCAAAGTTTGCTGCGTAACGGTTGATCTGCTTGTAGTGCTTCTTCGTTGGGCCAGATGCAGGAACAGAAGTGAACGCAGCATTGGTGGAGCTCAATACGAAAGAACGAGCAATGTTAGAGAAGATGAAACCAAAGTGACCGAATAACGCTTTATCAAACGCTTTAAGATCGTTGGTTTTCGCTGCATTCATTTCAGGTAAAACAAATGGATGACAACGAATTGCACCTTGACCGAAAGTGATCATAGTACGAGTAAGAATGTTAGCGCCTTCAACTGTGATGGCGACAGGAACCGAAGAGTAACCTGATTCAACATAGTTACTTGGGCCACGCATAATTGCGCTACCACCATGTATGTCCATGCTGTCAACGGCAATCTGACGTGCAGATTCAGTTAGGTTGTACTTCAAAATTGCAGAAGGAACCGAAGGCTTCTCACCGTTATCAATCGAGATAGCCGTTACGCGAGCAGCAGCGGCGTTGATATAAGAGTTACCTGCAATACGCGCAAGTGGCTCTTGTACACCTTCAAGTTTAGAAATAGAAACGTTGAACTGACGACGAATACGAGCATAGGCACCGGCTGTTGCAATACCGTATTTACCACCGCCAGCACCAGAAGAAGGCAGAGTAATACAACGACCAACCGATAAACACTCAACCAACATTCTCCAACCTTGGCCAGCGTTCTTCGCACCACCAATAATGAAATCAAGTGGGATGAATACGTCTTTACCAAAAATAGGACCGTTCATGAACGGAGAGCCAATTGGGTTGTGACGGTTACCAATGTCCATACCTTCTAACTCACGAGGTAATAGAGCAACAGTAATACCGATATCGTTCTTATCGCCTAATAGCTTTTCTGGGTCAAACATACGGAAGGCTAAACCTACCACTGTCGCCACAGGAGCTAAGGTAATGTAACGCTTGTTGAAGTTCATTTTAAGACCAAGAACTTCTTTACCTTCCCACATGCCCTTACACACAACACCTGTGTCAGGCAGAGAGGTTGCATCAGAACCGGCGCGTGGACCAGTCAAACCAAAACATGGAATTTCACGGCCATCCGCTAGGCGAGGTAGGTAGTGATTCTTTTGATCTTCAGTACCGTACTTAAGCAGTAATTCGCCAGGGCCTAATGAGTTAGGAACACCGACAGTAGAAAGTACCGTACTAGACAGGCCAGATAGCTTCTGTAATACAGCTGACTGAGCTTGTGCAGAGAAGGCTAGACCGCCGTATTCTTTAGGAATAATCATAGAGAAGAAACGGTTGGCTTTAATGTAGTCCCAAAGCTCAACAGGCATGTCGCCGTTTTCTTTAATCTCGTATTCGTTAATCATAGAACACAAAGTTTCAACTTCGTTATCTAGGAAGGCTTGCTCGTCCGGACGTAGCTGAGGATTCGGGTGATCCAAAAGCTTATGCCAGTTAGGCTTACCTGCGAACAACTCGCCATCCCACCAAACCGTACCCGCTTCTAAAGCAGTCGATTCAGTTTCAGACATCTCAGGAAGAATCTTCTTATAAATGGCGAAGATTGGGCGAGTTAATGTATTGGCACGGAAGCCAGATAAGCTCAATACACCGAATACTGCAGTGAAGATGGCTGCTGTAACCGTGAAGCCAGTGGCGGCATCAGTGAAGTAAGCCGCGGCTGCGATCGCTGCGATTACTATGGTTGAAACTTTCAAGTTAGCTTTTTTATAAGCTAAGCCGATTAGTGCGATGACTAATAGTACGGCCCAAGTTGTGGTAGTCATAAAGACCCCTTCTGTGTAGTTGCTCAGTTAGAGTGACATGCTTTAAGCCGCATGTTTTATATTAAGAGGTGTACTGTGCATTGGGGCACCTTTGATTAGTAAAGGCAAAACACCCAATAACGAACCTCATTTGGCATTTAACCAATAATTGCTAAATGCTTCAATCTCATACGGTCGTTTGAATTTTTTGGATTAGTGATTTGTTGTCATTAATCATCTGTATTAGCGGAAACTTGTTCTCATGATTAGAACTTAGGCAGGATAGTCGTCTTTTGAGGTCGAATTAGGCTTGCTAAGGCGCAAATAGACCGATAAAAAAATACACGGTTTTTAGACGTTTTTGCTCCAATTAAGACTATTTTTATTCCAACAAGGAAGAATGGCGCAGATTGAACTAGGCTTTAGTTAGATTTTCACTTTTGTGTAGGAATATTTACATGTTGGAGCAGTTCTCTCCATGGACCTTGGTACTCATTGGCATCGTTTTTTTGCTTACGATCTATTTTCATTTTTTCCATTACTCCAGCAAAACCGCTGAGTTAGCCCCTAATATTCTCACCAGTATCGGTATTTTCGGTACTTTCTTGGGGGTGGCGTTAGGTTTATGGCACTTTGATACCACCGATATTCATGGCAGTGTGCCTAAATTGATGGATGGTTTAAAAACCGCCTTCTGGTCGTCTATTGCTGGGTTATTGGGCGCGCTGACGATTAAATTACGCAGTACCTTTTCTCAAGCGGGGCGCCGTACCGTAACTCAAACCCGGGCTGCGAGTATTGATGATTTAGATGCCTCATTAAAACTATTGGCAGATCAATTTAATAATCAGCGTGAAGATTCCATGCAATCTTTATTGAAGCGCCAGCACGAAGACAATCAAAATGGTGTACGGCAAATTGTTTATGTTCTAGAGCATTATGAAGAGCGCATGGCCGATGCTAATGCCAAAGCGCTGGTTGAAGCGATTGAAGCCGTTATGCAGGACTTTAATGCCCGAATTAACGAGCAGTATGGAGATAACTTTAAACGCTTAAATGAAAGTGTTGGCAAAATGCTGGATTGGCAAAATAATTACCGAGCGCAATTGCAGCAACTCATCGATGAACAAGAACGTACTGCAGGCTCAATGAAAGAAGCCAGTAATGCGTTTGAGTATATGGTCAAGCATGCTAATGCGTTTAATGGCATCTCAGAATCTTTGCAGGAATTACTCAGTGGCTTGGATGCTCAGCGTTCAAATTTACAAGACCAATTGGGCGGTCTTGCTGCTGTCGTGAATAACGCCGCTGATGGTCTGCCTCAACTTGAAGAGCGCATTGGTGCATTAACCACGGGTATTGCTAAGCAAGTGCATGAACAGCAACGCTGGACAGTTGAACATATCACCAAAGCACAAGAAGGTATTCAACAGCAGATGAGTGAGGTGATGGAAAAATCGGGTGCTCAGCTACAGCAACAGCAACAGTTAACCCATCAACAACTAACCCGTATTGCAGAGAAGGTTGAACGCCAAGTTTCGGTATTAGACGATTCTATGGAAGAAGAACTCAATAAGGCCCTGCAATCTTTTGGCATGCAGCTTACCGCCTTATCTGAAAAGTTTGTCAGTGATTACTCTCCACTCACTCAGAAACTGCAAGATGTGGTCAAACTGGCTGAAGAAATACGCTCTGCAGAAGATTTGAATTAAAAGAGAGCCGCATGCACGAAAATGAATTAGAGCAACTAAAAGAGCAAGAAGGCCACTGGGTTGCCGTGAGTGACTTAATGGCAGGGCTGATGATGATCTTCATGCTCATATCCGTCGTCTTCATGGTAGATGTTGAAACCGAGCGCAATCGAATCCAAGACGTAGCGATTTTATACGATCATCTTCGCCAAGAGCTGTATAACGATTTACAGGAAGAGTTTGCCGACGATCTGCCAAAGTGGGGGGCTGAACTCGATAAAGATTTATCCTTTCGTTTTAACGATAGTGAGATTTTATTTGATAACGGCAAGTCAGAGCTTAAGCAGCAATTCAAAACCATACTCGCCGACTTCTTTCCACGTTATATGCGTATTATTACAAGAGAAGCTTATCACGATGACATCTTAGAAGTTCGTATTGAAGGTCATACTTCAACCGGTTGGCAAGGGGCCCATAGTGATGATGATGCCTATATTCGCAATATGGATTTATCCCAAGCGCGTACTCGTTCTACATTAGGGTTTGTCATGGGATTGGCCGAGGTTAAACAGGATAAAGACTGGCTAAAGCAATATCTCACCGCCAATGGTTTATCGTCAGCGAAAGTTATTCGTGATGATCAAGGGCTTGAAAACCCGGAGCGCTCTCGACGAGTCGAATTTAAAGTACGCACCGATGCCGATAGTCGCATCGCGACGATTTTAGATCAGGTGCTTTAACAATGCGGATAAAGGCATTTAATGATTTTGAACCCTTTAATAAGCTGCGTAAAGAAATGGGTACCGATGAATTAGGGAGCTTTGAGTTATTTGATCCGCAAAGACAAATAACCTATAGCGAGCGAGAGTTGTTAGAATTGGGCACGTTTGGTATCGAAAGCAATCGTTTAAAAATACTGAAAGATAAAACCATCGCCTTTAAAAATACTCGCCTGTGGCTAACCTGGCCAAGTCATGAGGAGTTTCACTTAGCGGCTTGCGAACAGGTGCAAAAACGTCGCCATTTGAAATCCAGTTTTATCGCAGGCTTAAATCAGCCCGCTGATAATAGAGTATGTATAGAGTGTTTATTATTACTTAAATATGACGGTCTAGATGCCCGCCGTAGCCGCCGTTTAGATCTTGCTGAAACAATACAAAAAGAATTTAAACTGATCGAATTCCAAAAAGAATATCCGTTTTATCCTTTGGTTTGAATGTGATGTTAGCTTGTAGGCCCATATATATAAGCGACGGTAAACATAAGGGTGAAAAATATTGCACTAGAAATCTGTAAGAAGAAAGCTAAGGTTTTGTCTTTTTTTCTTGTATGCCTTCTCACAGCTGTATAATCAACAATTGTAGGACTTAATCTAGGGAACACTATAATTAAAGAATAAGTAACAATAATAGACCCAATTCCTTTATCCCACTCAGGGGGCTCAATGCCCTCTTCAGTCATTTCTTTTTCGATATGTTTAACGCTAATGCGACCAAATATAAAGATCGCAAGACTCCATGCAAAAAAGGAAATCAACAATAATATTGCCATCCAATTTTCTGTAGATAATACTGACATACAAACCTTATTTACAAACTGTTAAATCGAGAGCTCATATCATAGGCCTGATTGGCAATGAATTTTCCAGCCATATCTCCACTCTTAGCCGCAATGATTCCTACGGTTATGGCAGCTCCGATGATGATAAGCCAGCCTACGGGCGTCGATAGAAGAGCAATACCTAAACCAGCTGCAGATGATACCACTGCTTGTCCTGCGAATAATCCCGCTGCCGTTCCAAGTCCAAATCCGCTTGTTTCAACTGCAGCACGCTTTTGCCAATTTTTCCCCGATAGATAGTCAACATGAACGTTACCCGCACGCACTCCAGCATCTAATGCAATTAACCCGCCTCCCAGCACTTTAGCTCCTGTTTCGAAGGAACGTAGATTTTGAAATGCAGATGTCGACGTAAACTGAATAGGTTTTATCGTTCTGCTGCTTTTTGCTTTATTGATACCACGCTGAGCATTTGTATAAACTGTGCCTCTTTTATTTTTAACACGGTTTACATATTTATTAATTTCAATTTGGAATTTAGTATTAAACTCTTTAGAAGCAGTTCGTACACTTTCTTCTAGGGTAACCATTTTATGACGTGGATACTTTGCCTTCGCCCCTTCCCTTACTTTTTCTAAGGCTTCCTTAACTTTATTTGCCGCTTTGGCGAAGTTACTTAGGCGTGTATCAAGGGCCGTTGAAGCCGCACCTATTACTCCAGGGCTTTCAATACGAATCATAGGAGCTAGTTCAGCTTGGTAGAAATCGGACATGGCTTGTAGTTGGTCGCTGCCAAGGATGTCATCCATTGTGGCAATCTTTCGCTTTGCTTCTTGTGGTAAGGATTGCATCTTCTTAAATGAACAAACTAGATCAGGCCTTGATTGTTGCCAATTTTTTCTGTTTTCACTACTGTTATTAGTATCTGTACGAATAATAAAAGGTGTCCCAGCAGCAATCAAAGGCCCCTTTATGTGTGGGTTATCTTGCTGAAAGTCGGCAAGTGCCTTTTTATCGTTGCGATCTACTGGGTAGGCATTACTGCGACTAAAGCATAGAGCGATATCTTCTGGCATGGTTTATTCCTTTAAAATCATTCCCTGTGAAGTGGATTTCGCTAAGAAGCATACTTCTATTACCGCTTCATTATCCAATAGGGCGCTATATTATCAGTTAAAATAGGAGTGCATAGCACCTGTGGTATAAGTGCAAAAATTATAATGATTAATACTGACCGCCACTATTAATTGATATTAGGTAGTAGAAGCGCTGAGTATTCTTAAATGCTATAATTCATCTGTTTTCTACGTCGAATAATTTAATGAACGCTACCTTCTCTTTTACTGTATCGGCAAAGCAAGCTGATACCTATTTGTTAGCCTGTTTATTACCCGCGATTCCTTACCTGAATCCTGAGCAATGGCAGTCGTTGTTAACGGAAGAACAGGGGGATATCAAGGTCGACGGTGTTATCGTTCATGATGATATCTTGCTTACCCTAGGCCAAGTTGTAAGCTACACCATTAACGACTATCAAGAAGCAGAAGTCGATTGTGCCTGGTCTGAAATTTGGTCTAACGAAGACATTTCTGCCATTCATAAACCCGCTAACCTTCCGGTAAACCGTACTACTCGCAATGTTTACAATACTCTTATTCAACTACTACGTCGGGAAAGTCATTGGCCTGATGCGCATTTATTACATCGTTTAGATTTAGAAACGTCGGGGCTAATCTTAATCGCCCAAAATAATGCTGTGGCATGTCAGTATCAATCTAAGTTAGATCATTTAATTAAACGTAAAATTTATCGTGCAGTTGTGATTGGTAAACCTGATTGGGAAACTAAAGACTTTTATTGTGACCTCCGTACTCTTGATGACAATGAGGGAGGCACGGCGATACGTAGCCAAATGCATGTGGTGCCAAAGGGGCAAGGTAAAGAAAGTCGTACCTTATTTAATGTATTAGCAACAAAACTAGTAAAGGGTGAGCGCTTTTCATTGATTGAGTGTGAATTGTTTACTGGACGTAAGCATCAAATCCGTGCTCAGTTGGCCCACTTAGGACACCCGATTGTAGGGGATAAAATTTATAGTAATAACGGTGAGTTTTATTTAAAGCGACTTGATAAAATATTGTCTGAAGTTGATCATGAAAAATTATTAACTCCGCATCATTTATTGCATGCCTATCAGATTCATCTGCATAACCTTTGGCAGCCAGATGGGAATACTCAAAAGACTCAGGACATCATTTTAACCGATAATGATTTTCCTGAGTCTTGGCAAAGCTTTGGCTTTTAGCGGTTTAATAAATAATCTTGGTATTCTTTTCTAAGATTAATTTTTAACAATTTACCAGTAGCGGTATGCGGTAAGCTTTCTACAAAGATTACTTCGTCGGGCATCCACCACTTGGCGATTTTATCGCTTAAAAATTGTTTGATTTCTTCACCACTCAGAGTTGACTCAGGCTTACGAATAACCAGTAATAATGGACGCTCATCCCACTTTTCATGCGCCACACCGATAACACACGCTTCGATAATGTCTGCATGGCCAATTGCGGCATTTTCTAAATCAATCGAGCTAATCCATTCTCCTCCTGATTTGATCACATCTTTTGAACGATCAACTATTCCTAAATAATTATTTTCATCAATAGTAGCGACATCACCTGTATCTAACCAGCCATTTTCAAAGCTGCTCATATCGTCGGATTTATAATACTGTTTAATGATCCAAGGGCCTCTAACGAGTAAGCGGCCATAGGTCGAACCGTCATGAGGCTGACTGTCACCGTTATCATCAACGATTTTCATCTCAACCCCAAAAACAGGGCGACCTTGTTTTTGTTGTAATTGATGGCGTTGTTCTGTTGTCATACTGTCCATTGCGGCAGTCTTAACGTTTGCTGTCCCTAGTGGAGACATCTCGGTCATGCCCCAAGCGTGAATCAAAAAAGCATCATGGACTTCATCAAACTTCTTAATCATAGACAGTGGTGCGGCAGAGCCACCAACGACAACGTTCTTCACGGAATCAAGGGTCTTACCAATTTCATCCATGTGATTTAATAACATTAACCATACTGTCGGCACGCCTAATAGCAGGTCCGGCTGCTCGGCTTCGATCAGTTGCCATAATGACGCACCATCCATCCCTGGACCGGGGAATACGAGTTTTGAACCTGTCATGGCTCCGGCATAGGGTACGCCCCAAGCGTTGACGTGAAACATGGGGACGACAGGTAAAACACAAGATAAGCCACTGATGCCTAAGGCTTCACGGCTGATTTCTGACATAGCATGGAGTAGGGTTGAACGGTGACTATAAAGTACACCTTTAGGGTTACCTGTGGTGCCGGAGGTATAACATAAGCTGGCTGCGGAGTTTTCATCAAATTGAGGCCATTCGAGTTCATCGCTGGCACTGCTGATTAAGTCTTCATAACAGATAACATTATTTAAACGAGTTTCTGGCATGTTGGCCTTATCGGCCATGATAATAAAACCTTCTACACCAGTAATTTGATCTTGAATGGCTTCTAATAGCGGTACAAAAGTTAAGTCAACAAAGATCCAGCGGTCTTCTGCGTGGTTAATAATGTAAACCAATTGTTCGGGGAATAAACGTGGGTTAATGGTATGTAATACCGAGCCAATGCCAGAGACACCAAAGTATAATTCAAAGTGACGGTAGTTATTCCAAGCCAAGGTAGCGATGCGGTCAGCGGGTTTAGCGCCCAACCCTATGAGGGCATTTGCGATTTGTTTAGAGCGTTTGGCGGCGTCTTTCATGGTATAGCGGTGAATATCACTCACACCATCAGACTCGCAGCGACGACTAACAATTTCACTGTTGGGATTGGAAGATGCGGCGTGTTCAATCAACCCAGAAATTAATAACGGGTTATCCATCATGTTACCTAGCATACGTGCACTACCTTTAAATTTATTATTTAATGATGACTCAACATTAAATAATAAAGAGTTAATGCTCTATCACTCTTTAGTACTATTTTCTTATCTTGATAAAGAACGACTTTTATTATGCAAAAGCCCATCTCAGAAGCCTGCTTACGCAATCAAGCACCGATCGCCGAGGCGTTAAAAAAACTATTACCGAAAGCTGCGCAGCTATTAGAAATTGGCAGCGGTACAGGACAGCACGCGGTCTTTTGTGCCAAGGAATTACCTCATGTCGTGTGGCAGCCCAGCGACCTAGCCCAGCACCATGCTGGAATGAAATTGTGGATAGATGAGGCACTGCTAGATAATTTATTGAATCCGTTGGAGCTCGATGTTGATCAAAGCTGGCCGGCACTTGACGTTGATCATGTATTTACTGCGAATACCGTACATTACATTGCCGTTAGCAGTGTCGTGAATATGTTCACAGGAATAACCCGTTTATTAGAAAAAGAGGGGTTATTTATTATGTATGGGCCCGTTAATATAAACGGGGAATATACCAGTGAAGGTAATGTCCGTTTGGATGAATGGCTTAAAAGCTGTGTAAATCCTTTGGCGGGGATTAAAGATTTGGCTGACCTTGAGCGCTTGGCTAAAGATCAAAATTTAATCTTGATCGATAACTTAGCCATGCCAGCCAATAACCGCTTATTAGTGTTTCAAAAGCGCTAGTCGAGCTTAGCTTGAATCCAGTGGGCGATATCTTGTATTTGCTCGTAACAAACTTGATGTTCCATTGGATAATCTTGGAACTGGGTCTGATAACCCAAGTCGGTGAGGTCACGTTGTGCTTTTAAACCAAGACTTTGGTTTACCACAGCGTCTTGGCTACCGTGATAAATCTGAATATCTATATTTTTATTACTGGGGCCCGGGATGAAGGCATTTGGCGCTATCAGCGTAGGGAAATAGGTCGATAGACCCGCCAACCCCGCTAAGGTCTGTGGATAAGTTAACGCCGCATGATAAGCCACGGCACCTCCTTGGGAGAACCCTAATAATAAAATACGTTCACTTTTCACCCCGCGTTCAATTTCACGGTCGATCAAGTTTTGAATGTCTTTTACTGAAGCGAGCAACTGTTCTTGGTTAATCGTACGTTCGGCGTTTTGCCCGCTCGCATTACCCGTCGGCATATCTAAAATATCGTACCAAGCCGGCATCGAAAAGCCGCCATTAATGGTAACGGGTATTTCTCCAGCATGGGGGAAGATGAAGCGAATAGCCTCGAAGGTATTTCCTAGCATACCTTTTAACTCTGGAACCAGAGCCGCAAAATCATCACCACTAGCCCCTAAGCCGTGTAGCCAGATGATACTGGCAGTTTGCGGTGCATTTGGCTCATAAGAGGGAATTTCGATTGTGGATAAATTATTCATACTGGGAATCTTTATTGTCTAGGCGTTGTCTATGGTATGTTAATGCATGCTTAATACTATGTTATTACTGGCCTGATTGTTAGATAAGAGAACAGAATGCTGAATATTTTACCTTCGATATTTAAACCTAAGCCTTTAGTCGATCAAGGTAGTGCAGACTTTATATTTACCACGGTCGCTTGGATTCTTCAGAATTTTGATCATGAAGAATTTTTTAGTCGTACACGCTTAGTTGCCCCAACCAATGCGTTCTTTCCGGGGCGGGTGAGCAGTGTGGAAGAAAAAGCACAGAATATTTTTCAGCATACGTTACGTTATGCCGGTTTACGTCATTGGCCGTTTGAACTTAGGTCGATGATTGAGCGTGAAGTGAATAGTGAATGCCAAATCCCACCTGCGCCACAGGGTGAATTAGCACTTATTCATCGCAATTCATTTCCAAGCCTATCGATGAACTCAGAAGACAATATAGAAAACAATGGTGCTGAGTCTATGGGGATATATGGTCAAGAAGTTCCTATCATTATTACCCCACAGCCATTATTTGTTTTCTTTAATCCTCAGCAAACGCTGAAACCGGAAGATCTTAGTGCAAGCTATGCACACGTGATTGCTCAGCATCTAATTATTCAGTCAAAACAACAGCCTCCAGGAGGAAGTCAGTTCTTCGGCGAAGCCAGTGAAGTCTTAGCTAGCATGATGGGCTTTGGTGTTTTGCTCAGTAATTCGGCTTATACCTTCCGTGGCGGTTGTGGTTCTTGTTATAACGCGATGGCGAATCGTCAACCCGCTTTAACCGAGCTGGATAATGTCTTCACACTGGCGCTATTTTGCCGTTTAAAGGGCATAAAGACTAAAGATGCGACACGTAATTTGAAAAAGCACCTTACAAGCAGTTATAAGCAGGCTGTGAAGCAGATAGATCAACGCTTAGAGCAAGTGAACGATTTTAGACAATTGACTTAACAAAGAGGCGAGAATGCCTATGCTGAACTAATCTTTTACTGTGGTCAGGCTTATGACGTCAACTTACAGTGAGTTTTTTTAGCATGGTACGAACAACCCTTCCTGCTCAATCTCCTTGGTTATATATAGGGTTATTTTTCGGCTATTTTATTGTTGGCCATTTATTGTCCAATGTCTCTTTTCAATCACAAATCGTTCCAATTTGGTTACCAGCGGGGATTGCACTCGTCGGGTGTTATATATGGTGGTTGCGCTTCCTTCCTGCGGTATTTATTGCCTCTTTTGTTTTTAACTATTCCGTTCATCCTGCTTTTGAGATAAGTGACTTATTAGGGGATAAAGGTTTTGAATTAATTCTTATTGCTACAGGGGCGAGTTTACAAGCGATTACTGGCAGTGCCATTCTACGATACTGGTTAGGTAACCCATTAAAGCAATCTTCAAATTTAAAAATCATATATTTTGTCATTGTGGTAGGGATTCTTGTAAATCTGATATCTTCCAATATTGGAATTAGTGCTCTTAGTACATTTAATCCGGAATACAGTGGTGATAATTACTGGACTAATGTTACTTATTGGTGGTTAGGTGATTCACTTGGTGTGCTATTGGCGACTCCATTTCTATTAAGTTTAATTAATTTTAATCAGTTAAAAGAGGAACAAAAAAAATCACGCTTATTAATTCTTTCTTCCTCAGCCGTTTTGTTTTTATCAGTTTTAGTATTAACCGCATTTTTTATTGATTTTTCTAATGCAGCGGCGAAAGAATCATCACAGCGAGAAATTAAAAGTATTGAGAATGGTTTATATAGAGAGCTGAATAACTCTAAAGCTCAATTGCAAAATCTTGCAGGCTATATTCAAAATACGAAAGACTTATCTAGAAACACTTTTGCACGTTTTGTTGAAGATTTAATGTCTAATCAACCAACGATCAATGCTATGTCATGGAATCCAGTGATCGATAGCAATGAACGAAGCGATGCCGAGAGTTTACTGAGTAAAATTTACGATCGCCAAGTAGAAATTAGAGGAGACCCCCTATCGGAAAACGACCCAATTGTTTACGTTAAATTAATTTCCCCAGAGAAAGAAAACAAAAAAGCGATAGGGTTTAATGTCTATTCTAATGAAAAGAGAAAGAGAACCTTGATTGAAGCTGAATTTAGTTTTCAACCTAAGGCAACACCAATAATTCAGCTTGTTCAATCTAATAGCAGAAAACCCGCGTACCTTATGTTCTTCCCAGTTTTTCAAGGTGATAAACAATTGCGAGGGTATGCAACAGGAGTATTCCTAGCAGATAGTATGTTATCTAGAGCCTTGGGGTCTGAGGGGCGCGAGCACTTTAACTACGAACTTTATGAACAGCATAGTAATGGTTGGTTTTCTTCAAATAATGACGGTTTAGTCTTGCGTGACGATGTAGAAGCGGAGCATTTAACCTTTCAATTAGCCGGTCAGATTTGGCATTTATACCTTAAAAGTAATCAAGAATATTTATTGAAAGAGCAAAGCCAATCTTATTTATTGTTATTTTCTCTAGAGTTTGTGATTGTTGCATTTATTATGATTTTAATCCTGATGATGAATAGTCGCCAAATTGAACTTAATCTCTTGGTGAGTGAGAAAACGGCTTCATTGAAAATTGCAATGAAAGAAGCGAAAGAAGCTAACTCGGCCAAGAGCCGATTTTTAGCCAATATGAGTCATGAAATACGGACTCCGATGAATGCAGTGATCGGATTTTCAGCTTTAGCAAGACAAAGTACTGATAAAGAGGTTGTACAAAGTTATTTAGAGAAAATAGAGATCTCTTCAGACTTACTATTGAATATCGTGAATGATATTTTAGATATTTCAAAAATCGAAGCGGGTAAACTGGTTCTTGTTGAAGAAGTTTTTGATATTCGAAGTACTTGCAAGCGAATTGATAGTCTATTTCATGTGCAAGCTGAAAATAAAAATTTAAACTGGCGCCTTACCCATAATATCTCAAATTCAGTTTATTTTAAGGGAGATCAAGTTCGTTTCGAACAGGTACTGATTAATCTTTGCAGTAATGCTCTGAAGTTCACTAAGTATGGTGGTATTTGGGTGGATATAGATGTAGGGACTCTCAAATACCCTAATAATCGTATATGTGTGAGAGTAAAGGATACAGGGATAGGAATAAGTAAAAATGATCAAGCTAAGTTATTCAATGCATTCATTCAAGCGGATGATAGTACTTCGAGAAAATTTGGCGGTACGGGGTTAGGCCTTGCATTATCAAATGAATTGAGTCGTTTAATGCAAGGGGGCATTACAATTAATAGTGAAGAGGGACAAGGTGCAGAGTTCATATTTGAATGTGTGATGAAAACAGCTGATAAAATGAGTTTGCCTGTTGATGATGTTGCAGAAAACAAGGAAGCGGATGAAAATAGAGTAAAAGAAGAAAATAAAACGCTAGGGGAGCCTGCAAAAAAACGAAAAATAAATGACCTGCGTATTTTAGTGGCTGAAGATAATGAAATTAATCAGTTGGTCATTGAAGCGATTCTTGAAAATCTTGGCGTGAGTGCAGTGATTGTAGATAACGGCTTAAAAGCGGTTGATAAAATTCAACAAGAAACGTTTGATGTACTTCTTATGGACTGCCAGATGCCGGTGATGGATGGTTATCGTGCTACAGAAAAAATTCGCAAAATGGTGGGCTTTGAAGATTTCCCAATCTTTGCTTTAACAGCCGATGTAACCACTGAAAGTAAACAGCGGGCGCAAGATGTCGGTTTTACTGGACATATATCGAAGCCAATATTAGTCGAAACGCTATTAGAAAAACTAGAAAGTATTTAGCTTTCTAGTTTTTCATAAAGCTACCGTTTAAGCAGCAACTTCTAGCGCTTGCAAATAACCATTGATTCCGGCCAAGACACTATTGATCGTTGCCGTCACAATATCTTGATGTTGGCAGATACCAATAAACTTAGAACTGCTCTGACTATCGTGATTAATGGATATTTGTACAAAGGCCATAGCTTGAGCATTCGTGCCTTTACTTAAAGCAATCTGATCAAATTGCTGTACTTGAAAATCGATGCCTAATGCTTTGTGCAAGCCATCACTCAAGGCAGATATAACCCCTTTACCTTGGCCATGTATCGTTTGAGTTTCCCCATGAATACAGCCATCACAGATACTGGCTTGAATAGATTCTTGATCACCTTGTTTATGAACCTCATAGCCCAATACTTGATATTGCTGCTCGTTTTGCTGGTGTGCTTGTACAAACTGTTGCTGAAAAATACGGTAGATCATCGCACTATCAACTTCACAGCTGTGTTTAACACTGTAATTTTGAACCGCATTACTCAATTCAATTTGCATCCAGCGTGGTAAGTTAATGCCGTACTCACTTTCCATGATATACGCGACACCGCCTTTACCCGATTGGCTATTGACCCGAATAACCGATTGGTAATCGCGGCCTATGTCTTTTGGATCAATCGGCAAATACGCAACATCCCATTCACTATTTTCTTGTTGTACGGTTAAACATTTTTTAATCGCATCTTGGTGGCTACCGGAAAAGGCGGTATAAACTAACTCACCATACCAAGGGTGGCGTGGGTGAGTTTTAATTTGCGTGCATTGCTCTACGGTAGAGATCACTTCATCGGCAATCGACAAATCAATTTGTGGATCTATGCCCTGGCTGTATAAATTCATGGCCATGGTAATCAAGTCCATATTACCGGTACGCTCACCATTACCCATTAAAGTGCCTTCAATACGATCAGCCCCAGCTAATAAAGCCATTTCGGCGGCGGCAACCGCACAACCACGATCGTTATGAGTATGGATCGAGATGATGATATTGTCGCGCTGGTTTACTCCACGGCAAAAGGTCTCAACCTGATCGGCAAAAACATTCGGTCCTGCGCACTCGACCGTTGCTGGCAAATTAATGATGGCTTTATTGTCAGCGCTTGGCTGCCAAATATCGATCACCGAATTACACACATCAATAGCAAAATCAGTTTCGGTACTGGAAAAACTTTCAGGAGAATACTCGAAGGTCCAATCTGTCATCGGATACTTCTTCGCTTCACTCTGTACTTTTTTTGCACCCTTAATAGCGATATCGATAATACCTTGCTTATCCAAGCCAAAGACTTTTTCGCGCTGTACTGGTGACGTTGAGTTATACACATGCACAATCGCTTGCGTAGCACCTTCTAACGACTTATAAGTGCGTTCAATCAACTCATCTCTAGCTTGAGTCAACACTTGTATCGTCACGTCTTCAGGAATTTGATCTTCTTCAATCAACCAGCGAACAAAGTCAAAGTCGGGTTGTGAGGCAGATGGAAAGCCGACTTCAATATGCTTAAAGCCCATTTTCACCATTAGTTGCCACATCTGCTGTTTTTGCTCGACCGACATGGGCTCAATCAAGGCTTGATTTCCATCTCTTAGATCAACCGCACACCACTGAGGTGCTTGGCTAATGACCTGGCTTGGCCATTGGCGATCGGTCATTTTCATTGCCGGCATCTTGCTTTGAAAAGAGGCGTATTTCGTGTGATTGAAGACTTTCATGTGAGCACCTAATTCGTTAACGGTTCGTCGTTTAATCTGATGAGTTAACTATAAGTGCAAAGAAGGGGGGAATGATGGCAAAGTGACGATTATATTGCTGGTATTTGGGTGAATTATTTCAATAAGTTATCTATATTGAGAGAAATATTGCGACACACTGTTTTTGGTGGCAATAATCCTCTCTAAAGATGGGCTATTTAGACTTTATTTCAATAGTCTCATTTAGGGTAACCGTTTCAGCTTGGCAGCGTTCAATGATCTTCACGATAGCTGATTGAATCACTTCATCAGTACGGGCATCCGTTTTACTGATAAACCTTTCCTCCATCGCTTCCGCGCCTTCTTCAGGAATAAACCGTACGGCAACTTCCTCGGCGACTTCTTGATTTTGGCCAAAATAAGCAATTGAGATTTCAGGATAGCCTTTAAACCCTAACTTCACTCTTTTGGAAATTCTTTTTGCCGATTTTTCTAATTTCACAGTGTACTCCGTTTGCAGGTCTGTTCATTCCGTTTGGCTAGTGTGACATAAGTTGGATCACCTAATGACTGTTATCTGCCAAAATCATATCCGCGGCTTTGGCAGCAATCATAATCGTTGGCGAATTGGTATTGCCAGCGACTAAAGTAGGCATAATAGAAGCATCGACGACCCTTAAACGTTCTATACCATGTACCTGTAAGCGATCATTAACGACGGCATCTTTATCCTTACCCATTTTACAGGTGCCGACCGGATGATAGACGTGGTTGGCTTTTTCTCGCACGAAGTCTTCAATTTCTTGGTCGGATAGTGCGGATTTATTGGGAAAGATCGACTTCCCTCGACCGTCATCAAAAGCGGGCTGAGCAAAAATCGTTAAATTGATTTTTACTGCTTCAACCATCGCCGCTAAATCATCAGGGTGGCTGAGCATATTTAACTCAATTTTAGGGTCTTGAAGAAAGTCACTATTGTGCAGGCTCACACGGCCGCGACTTTTCGGCCGTAATAAACAGTTATGCAGTGAATAACCATAGGTTAATAGCGTCGATTTTTTACGACCATGATCTTCCATCACTAATGGAATAAATTGCAGCTGCATATCAGGATCGGCTAGCTCAGGTTTTGATTTAATAAAACCGCCGACTTCAACGATGGAGGTGGTTAAAAAACCTTTGCGCTGGCTAATATACTGCCAGATCTCTTTCATCATTTTTGCCATACCGACTGGGCGTAAGGCAACGGTATTCGCTTTTTTACTCTCGTTAACCGTGATGATATCGACATGTTCTTGCAGGTTTTCGCCAACCCCAGGTAAATGTTGATTGATAGCGATTTGGTGTTGTTTCAATGTGTCTTCAGGACCGATACCCGATAGCATTAATAGCTGAGGAGAACAGAATGAACCTGCGGATAAAATGACTTCTTTCGCTGCTCTGAGAGTTTTCAGTTCACCCTGGTGATGATACTCCACGCCAGAGGCCTGTTTATTCTCAATCAGAATACGCGCGACACGGGCGTCGGTAACGATCGTTAGGTTTGTACGTTCACTAATTGGATGTAAAAAAGCTCTTGCCGCACTACAGCGTTCGCCATTGATTTGAGTAACTTGATAATGGCCAATGCCTTCTTGCTTAGCGCCATTAAAATCGGAGTTATCGACATAACCAGCTTGACGACAAGCTTGCAGTAACGTTTCCCCTAAAGGATGCTTTGAGCGACCTTCAGCGACATTGAGCTCCCCTTGGGTACCATGAAACGCATCAGCGCCACGTTCTTGATGCTGGGTCGATTTAAAATAAGGCAGGATGTCGTCATAACCCCAGCCTTCATTTCCTAAGCTGGCCCAGTGATCGTAATCACTAGGTGTTCCACGGGTATAGAGCATGGCATTAACAGCACTACTACCGCCCAGTACTTTACCGCGAGGGCAATAAATCGTGCGCTCGTTTTGGCTTAGCTCGGGCTGAGAGTTGAACATCCAGTTGTATTTTTTACTGTCCATCAAGCCAATGACGCCGATGGGAGTAGAAACGAGAGAAGTATTATCGCGGGGACCTGTTTCTAATAAACAGACGCGGTTATTGCTATCAGCAGAAAGGCGGTTAGCGAGCACACAGCCCGCTGATCCACCGCCAATGATGATGTAATCGAATTCAGTATTCGCTATCGACATGCCACTTCTCTTTTTATAATAGTTTGACTGCCACCAGTCTAAACGGCTTTAAAAAGAAAAACTTGTCTAATTAAGACGGAAAAACTGTCTTTTTTGGCCTTTATAGCCGTTATGCCGTCGCCTCTTCTTTAAGGTCTGCATTGCCATATGCGGCTTCGTATTGCTCAACACTAATGATTTTATTGGTATGGTTATCCCAAATAATAAACTTGAAGGCATGAGGAATTTCAGTTAGAGAAATGCGTTTAACGCGATCAAATAAATGCTGATATTTTTCGTGACACGGCACCAGATTGTAGTTTGGAATACGTGCTGAAAGGTGATGAATATGGTGATAAGCAATATCTGCCGTAAACCAGTTCAAGAACTTAGGCAGCTGCAAAAAGCTAGTGCCATCAAGCGCGGCGGTGAAATAATTCCAGTCTTCATCCCCAGTCGCGTAAGAATCTTCGAAGTTGTGCTGTACAGTGAATAATACGATACCAATGGCACCGGCAAATGACAGTGCAATAACGTAGATAGTGAAAAATTCTATTGCGCCAAAATAACTGGCTGCTAAAACCCAAGCGCTGAGCAGTACAACATTATTCGCCGCCATGTGGCGATACTCTTGCCAAGTACTCCAATAATTGGTTTCAAATTCAGCATTGATTTCGCTTGCAGGCTTACCTTTATTGGCGAGCTTTTGCTGAACAAAGAAAAGCGCAAATTGAATGCTGCCTTTCATCCAAGTGAATCTTGGGTTGAAAATGAAGTATAAAAAACCAGCCATCGGTGCTAAGCGAAGGTTGCGGTTATTGGCGTAAGACTTCTTACCTTTCTCGTCTAGCTCAGCGTATTGATCTACCGACAAAACTGCCAGAGGGCCACGGTATTTATTCCAGTTGCCATTGGTCGCGTGGTGATAATCGTGGTGTTTTGACCAAACATATTGTGGAACGCCGCATAGAACACCAAAGATAAAGCCAGCAATTTTGTTCTCACGAGGATTTATATATAAACAGTTATGGCCACAATCATGCAGCATGACGAATACGCGAATGATGAATAAGGTTAAAATCAGGGTTAAACCGGCCGATAGCCAGTAAGAGATTTTTAAACTTTCGATCGCCGCATAAAATAAAATGAAGTAGGGCACAATGGTGGTTAAGGTTTGGATAAACGCCTTAACATTATTACGCACGGCATATTCGGCAATGAGCGAATTCTTTTGCTTTTTCAGGGTGCTGGTGGCAATACTGGCCGCTTCTTGCTGGGTCGTTGCATTCATTATTATTGGTATTAGCTCGGCTATGGTAAACGGGCACTAGTATCGCAGTATTAGCAATCACTGTAAAATTGTAAGGGCTTTGGGCGATAATACTTGCCAAAAATTTAGATTCGTTCACATAAAGCAACCATAAACTAAACAAAGACAATTTCACAAGGATACCGAAGTATGCCCGAGGTGCAGCTGCTGACTCAGCTTATATTACCCATCACCCTCGCGCTGATGATGCTAACGATGGGGCTCGCACTGACCTTGGCGGACTTTAAGCGTATTTGGCACGAGCCTAAGGCCGTATTACTGGGCATTATTTTACAGCTCGCATTATTACCCGCCATCGCTTGGGGGTTGATCTTCTTTGCTGGATTATTTATACCGTTATCTTCAACCGTTATTGTAGGCCTGATCATACTAGCAGTATGCCCAGGTGGGGCGACATCCAATATCATTTCACACTTATCGGGTGGAGACGGTGCATTATCGATCTCCATGACCGCCGTGGTGAGCCTCATGATCCCCTTTATTATCCCTTTTAGCCTCAGCTATCAATTACACTGGCTAGGCCAAGAATCGATTGCCGTACAGCTGCCTATTCTTAAAACCATTTTTCAACTGCTATTAGTGACGATTGTTCCAGTGTTCATTGGCATGTCATTACGCCAACTCTGGCCAGCAGCCATTATTAAATTAGAGCCTTGGGCTCGTAAAGCCAGCGGTATCATTTTCTTTTGCCTCGTTTTAGCGTTATTGCTCGTCCAATGGCCTCAGTTAAGTGCAATGGGGGTCAGTATTGCCGTTTTGTGTTTAGGTTTATGTTTGTCGTCTATGGTCTTGGCGTACGGAGCTGCGGTTTTTAATCGGTTTAGCGTTAAGGTGCGTAAAACTCTAGCCATAGAAGTCGGCATTCAGAATGCTGGTACGGGCATGTTCATCGCTTCTGTTTTATTAGCTCGGCCAGAATTGGCCTTGGTGCCTTTAATGTATGGCTTGGTCATGAACATTCCGGCCTTCGTTTTGATTGCAATTAATCAATCTAAGCAATAAACATACAAGACACAGGTTAAAACAACTCAAGATTCAGCGTATTGAGCTTCAAGCTGATTAAGTTGGCTAAATAAAGCGTAATTAAACAAGGCAATGCCTGACATCTCTAAAAACTCTTCACAGGTATAAAATACCGTATACATTAGGTTATTTCGGCCATGTATTTCCGCATGCTGGCCTCCTAGCAATTCAAATCCTATCGCGCCAATGACAAAAATACTGCCAGATAATATAAATAACCATCGAGTTCTAGGGGGGAGGTTTAATAAGAACTTTGAATAAATAGCCAGGAAAATCAATAAACCGATGCCGTATGGGATAACCCAAGCATAAAAAAGCAGGCCTGAAGTATCCAGTGTTTCTCGTACGGGAACAATCAAGTTCTCATGCAATACTGAAGCTTCATCTATCGCTAGGAAAACAAAAATACAGCCTAGCCCTAACCAAGCGATATAGGGGGCTTGATGCTTCTTGTGTAATAACGAAATCTTAAAGAGAAGTATGCTGGCTAATATAATGGCGGCAGCAGAGTAGAGCGTGGGGACATTCATCTCTCGATCAAAATTAAATAAGGGCACTAAACCGAAGATATAATCATGCTGAAAAAAATAGGTTGTGACAATGCCTGTAATATTAGCGAGTAATAAGAAAGCCAGTAAAAGGAAGTTTTTTGTTATAAAGCTTTCGGGTGAAATCTTAATATTCATTTAATCCCCCATAAAATACACATGCAAAATACTTCGCATTGCGTATAACCTCTAATTAGACTGAGGCTAGTCGCCTAGCCAGAAAAATCTTATCTTTTGACTATAGACTATTTTGAATAGAGAGAGGCTAGAAGAGCATGAAATGAGCTAGCAGAGTTAGACTAATAATTATTGGCTTTTTAAGTCTATGATATTCCGAAATGCCGAAGCATCGTCAATACTGTTTAAAAGTTCATAATTGGGTAAGCAATCGTCTTCGACAAACTTCGCGAAGTCAGGTTCTGGGTCACAAAATAAAATATCAAGTGAAAGACGGTCATTACCATACAAGCCGCGGTGAATCATGTTAGCTGAAAATACCAACAGGTCGCCAGCGTTTAATGGTATCGCTAATCCAGATTCTAAACACTCGTTGTTTTTTCTACTTTCTGTTTCTAAGCGAATATTTAATTCTTCATCGGTGTCCCAGCGCTTATGGGTACCAGGGATCAACTCAATACCTCGTTCATCTTTCAATGGGATACGAAAATGAATGACTTCTGGGCCTGATAGCGCCAGCTTTTGCTCTTCGACTGAAAGATGGTATTGAGGATCTCTGTGCCAGTAATTATTTTGTTCTTTATTTACCGGGTCAAAGAAGAGTTGAGTATTCATAAAGCAAGGGCGATCCGGGAATAATGAGTGCACGATATTCATGATTTTCTCAGAGCCTATCAGCTTAAAAAGTTTCGTTCGTTGCTCATCATCAAGGTGCTCTTTTCCTGTGAGGTAAGCAGAATTAACAGCTCTATCCATATAGAAGGCGCTGTTATTATCTTTCCATGAAGTGTGAAAATTATTCAGTATCAGACTTAAATTCTGAAGTTCGCTTGGGTCGAATAAATCTTTTATGACCAGAAACCCGTTATTACAGTAGTCTTTATACATATTCTACTCGGCAAGACTTCATATTATGCATTATTAGTTTGAATACCTGTGATGCCAGAGCGTTCAATGATTTCTGTTTCAAAACCATCGATACTTTTCTGGTTCTTTTTAGCCCAATAATTATCAATGCCCTCAGGGCCTTGTTTTTCCGACCATTTAGCCAAATACACTGAGCAACTAGACGTGCACCAATTTTTTGTTATGGTTATTTTTCATTCTTCTCTAAATTCTTAATAGCCTTTTTAGTACTTTTAGGCATCAGGAATTTAGTTAATAATTCTGGAAATAGTACGAAGGCCCCTATTTTTGAAGCTTTCGATTTTGAGGAATATAAAACCAAAGCTAGCATTCCAATGGCTACAGTAATTCCTACATAAAGCAGACCATGTATGCCAGCGGCATAGCCAGCTGAAAATATAATCATAGCTATTAAAACTATTCCTACAGCAGTATCTTTATTCATAATTCAAAGAGCCATAATGTTTTTGTTGTAGGGCAGTGATACGTAGCGAGGAATGAGCGAAGGAGAGCTCCCCAAAAAAGTAGCCCCCGCTTTTATTAATATCACGAAGTGTAACCGTCCCAGTACTGTAGGTGCGAACACCAGCTCATTGTTAGCTGTATCATTACACCTTTGTGCCTGCTTTACCAAGAACCAATGCAACCCAGTAATCTTTGCAAAATATTGCAACTAGTATTCCCACTGCTGCTATGACAAAAAACAGACCTATTACAAACCAAACTTCCAAAGGAGCCCAGTCATATTTATGCTGAGTATAAGCCGTTATCATACAGACTAATTCAATAGTTAAACTAAGTGTAAATAAAACTGGGCGCTTCCATTCTGCGACTACTGGTTTGTAGACTCTTCTAGTCCAACGCTCAAATTTATCAATAATTTTCATAATTCAGCTAACGCCGCAATCAGCAGCTTGTCTGCTGTATTGCTTTGTTAAATTAAGGTGTTATTGCTGCCTGTGCAGCTTGACTAGCCGCCTGTGCCGCTTGACTTGCCGCTTGACTTGCCGCTTGACTTGCAGCCTGTGCGGCTTGACTAGCAGCATTAGCAGTCTGTGCCACTTGACTAGCAGCGTTAGCAGATTGAATATTTGAAACTTGAATCGACGCCTCAATTGATTGCGATAAACTATTTTCTGATTGCTCTTGATCTAACTTTTCGGAATGAGTAATAAGCCAGCTTCTCCCTATACGGGTGAATATGAACTTCTCTCCACAAGCGGTTACACCATAATCTATACAATATGCACCGTTATAGTTTTTTTGAATACAAGAAAAGTCTACTGCTTCTTTTCGGCAATCACTGATAAATTTAACTTTGGCATAAATTTCTCTATGATCTTTAGATTTTGCTGTTTCAGAAACAGAAACTGGATTGCTTGAACAGCCAACTAAAGCTAATGCTGAAAATAATATCGATATTTTAAATCTCATAATTGTTCCTTACTTTTAAATACTACAATTCTGACACTAAACAAATGCATCAGAATTATTATAATTTAACGCTCGTAACACGGGCGAGCGTAGCGAGTCCAGCCAATTTATTGGCGATTGTGCTTGCGTTTTTTAGCTATTTTTTCAACGACGATTGTTTTTGCTAGCTTGTCGCCAAGCCTTTGTCTTTTTTTACCTAGAATGAAAATTGCATCTATCATACCGAGTACTGGTGTCAGTAAGTTGCGGAAAAAAGATTGGGTGAAGCTACAATATTTTCCACTTGTGGTACTGATAACCGAAATACCTAAAATTTTCTTACCCAAACTTTGACCATTTGGTAACCCGTCTGAAAAGAGAAAATACAGAATAGCTGAAAAAAAAGATACTAAACTAACAGTTCCCTGCTCAAGCCCGAATACAGGGGCAAGATAAAAGGGAAACAGAAAAATCGCAATACTAATGACAAAGTCAATAACCTGCCCAAAGTACCTAGTACCAGGACTAGCGAGAACGTGATTATTATTAAATAAAAATGTATCTGTTACCATTTTTGACCTTATGATGTGAATATCTACTAAATTAGCTAACGATTTGCATAAAGGGCGCGTCTTTTTCGCGTCCTAGCCCACAGTATTTTCGTGGGCGTACTTTAATGCATTTGTTAAATTATTTTCCAGTTAGAGTGTAGATCTGCTTGCTTTGATCAGGGAGAGTTATTTCTAGCGAACCATTGACTAACTTATATTCAAGGACGAATACTTCTCCTGACGAATCATTTCCTATTTCCCATGAATATATTTCATTTCCACTTGGCAATTCAGATATTCGAGCAGTATTTGATTGTTCAGGAGAATTCTTGTATTCGATTTTCCCTTCATTTAAAACATACGTTCCATCATTACCATCAACTGTAAATTTATACGTTTTATTAATATCTAGACCAGAATGCCATTCATCCATAATTTGGCCATTTCCAATTTCATAAGTATCAATAGAATTCTCCGATATTACCCAGTGACTCTCACCAATCGCACCATTACGCTCTAGCTCTGTACTCCAGTCACCTACAATGCTGTCAGTGCTATTAGTACTATCACTTGTACCTCCACCGCATCCATAAATTGAACTTGTAGTGATAATAAGGAGTAGGAATTTGTTCATTTTGTTACCTTTTTAAATTTAACGCCGCCTTCTCCAGTGAAGCAGGCTGGCGCGTTGTTTTTGCGTCTCCTTGCAAAAACCGCGATAGCTTGCGGAATCTGAGAGCAAGGCCTTGTTAACTGCGGGGTTCATAAACAAACCCCTTTTTAATAATACTTTGAGCGCGCTCTAAAACCTTCATCGCTGCGCTATTCTGGCTTTCAGGATTTAGAGTATATATTACTAGCTCAAGTTCGTTGTCCAAAGTTTTGATTAGCCCTTCTGCATCATTTGGATTTCCACGATAATCAATTTCCATTAGGGCAGAGTACATACAGCTCGAAAGCTGCTGCTGAAGCTCCGAGATAGTTATCTTTTGAGCCTCAAGATCAGATATTAATATTTGAATATTACTCATAAGCTTAAATTACAGTTAACGCCAATATTGTGGGGCGCGAAAGCGTCCCAATCCCGTAGGGATGACCACGAATGCCTTGTTAGAAGCTACCATATTTCAAAGCTATTTTTATCAGCAAAGCTAATGAATTCTTCTACAAATTTCCTGTCAGAATCGTCAAGCTCCACAGGAATTCCATTTTCAGAAAACTCCTTACTTAAGGCTTCTGCTTTTAATCTTCTATCAGGGTCGTCCAAATAAGCCTTTAATGCTGCAACCAAATTCTCAGAATCTGAAATAGAAACAATTTGCCCCGCATTCCAGTCATACACACCAGTCCACTCTCCATGGCTAATATCCCACTCCTTAGGAGCAGACGTTCCAGCTTCTTTCCAGCCGTAATCAACAGCCAAGTTTAAATAGAATGCCCAGCCAGTATTTGAGAAACAGCACCACTCATTTTTAGAGTTTTTTAGATCCATAGACATTTAAATAATTCCTTCTAACGCCTGCCAGCAGAGGCGAGTGAAACGAGTCCAGCCAGCTTGCTGGCGATACTGGCTGGCTTTGTTATGTATTTTAAATTTTTCGTAGTTCCGAAACGTAGAAGCTAACGCCGTATTCTTTAATTAAACACTCGTGAATAGTGCCCTTGATAGTAGTGCAGATCATTGAATGTGGAGTTAGTGTATTCCCATTCTCGCAAGTGCCACTGATAGTATTAATCTCAAAGCCTTTCGATTCTTCAAGAGTTTTGTAATCACCGGTGCCTTCACATGTAGTGGGTGGATCCGGCAATAAATTATTAAAGTAATAGACTTCGATATTTGCTTTATTATGTCTATCAAGGCAAATTTCAGTTAAATTTTTATGCCCATTAAATCCACTGGCACCGTCATAACATATGGATTCAGCCTTAACACCGAAGGAAAGAAATAAAGCTAGCGCTATTAATATATATTTCACTTTAACCTCAAGAAACATAACGCCTCACTAAAGTGCGCGTTTTTTTGCGTCACTTTTCAGTGACTTGTTATGTTTTTCAGAGCCTATAGTCCACATTATATAAATGACGAAGACAGACTCCGGAAGAATAAATTGGCCAAATATTTTGGCACCAGTATAACCAAACAACCACCAAACTAACGGCATTGTTGTTAATGAAAAAATCGTAGCTATATAAAAAAATCTTGGTATATGCCACTTAAGAGATGTTTCAGGATATTTATTACGGCTAAAGGCCCATTTTCTGAACAACGTAGCAATGATATAGGTCGAAAATAAAAAACTCAAAACAAGCAACCAATCCACAGCTGTTAAGTTTTCAATATTACAATCGGGACTACATATAAACAGATTATCCATAATCTATATCCAATTTAAGAAACATAACGCCGCACTCTGTGGAAATTTGGGAGCGATAGCGAGTAAATTTTCCGTAGCAGTGCCTTGTTAAATTGCATTACTAAGAATTTGGCAACAATATTGGAACTTTAAACTTTATTCGACTTACAGAGCTGCTTTGGCTAGTTGATTGATTTAGTGATGTTACAGATATTGCACCAACATTCGCATCCCCATCAGAAGATTCATTTGATTCACTAACCGTAACGGCAACATCAAACTCTATATCTTGCAAAGGAATCCCAGTTTCAACACAGAAACTATAACCTGCTGCTTTACCATCCATACGGGCAGTACTTGGATTAATATTTGCATTCTTTGACTTACCATATTGTTGTGCAGAGGACACACCATCAATTACTTGCTTTAACGTTTGTGAAACAAATTCATCTAATTGCATAATTACCCCAACAAAGACACGACAAGTGAACCAATAGAAGCAATAGAAGCCGCTGTTGGCAAAGATTTGATTAACGCATTTACCACTACTTTACTAGGCTTCTCGCTTTTACATTGCTCTTCTATTGCCCCTACAACTTCGATTGCTTCTTCTTTTTCCTTCACAGGCAAATCAAGTCGATTTATTTCCGCTTTTAATGCATCAATGCTTTCAGATAGGTCGTTATTACTATTAACAATATTGTTAGAGTTATCTGTTGAATTATTATTCACTCTGGCATTTGGCCCGCTGATATTATAAGTAATAGATTGAATGGCTTTTTCAGCCTCAGGAAGCCCTAATTTTTTTACTTTCATTTGATAGTGGGCGGGAATTCCCCCTCCCGCACCTTCATGAAAGCCAGGATCAATAACCTGAAATGTCTCTGTACCACCATTAGACATAACACGTTGTATCAAATCACTTGGTTCAACCAATATATCTGAACGCATTAAGTAAATACCCTTACTCTGCACGCTTGCTTTCACTTCTGCGCTCTTCGTGCCATCAGTTTTTAAAACTTGTATCTTGTCATTCATCATATCTGCAAATGGCATAGAGCCCTCCTTTGCAATTTAACGCCCAAAGCAGCGGTTTATCCGCTGCCTTTGTTTGTTATAAGGTCTTTGTCTACTCATAGAACTCATTTGGATTACCTCCCTGAGCAACATAAGTTTCATAAATCATTGCTTTAACAATTTCAAAAATATCTTCATTAGCTGAAAAAGTTCCGAAGTAATAGCTTTCATATTTCTCAAAGTTAATGGTGAGTTTACTATTACTTTCGCCTTCGATTATCCATTCTTGATCATCGTGTCCTGACTCAATGAAAGCTAATTCATCTTTTTCGTAGGCCCCAATCTCGAGAGGGAACTTGACCAGTCTACATAGCTTAGGAAGAATATCTCCCCAATCAGAAAGGCATACTGTGATTGATGATAAGGAGTCCATAAATTAACTTACCTTATAACGCCCGCATATGGGGCGGCTGTAATGTAGTGAGGAACGAACGAAATGTAAGCCGTCCCAGCAGCCGAAGGCTGCGATCATGATGCGTTTGTTAAGTGCTTTCATGAAACTTGCCATCTTCGAGATAAACAGACCCAATAGTAACAAATACATATTTGTGATTTCGATAATAAGGTTTATTGTCGTAACCCTTACCTGCTAAATATTCATTACACTTTGGGCATCTTGGCGGTGCCATAAATCTAAAATGGCCACCGCATTTACATTTCGGTAATAATTCCTCTGCCTTTTCGTAATACGGCAATAGGTGTTTGTTGTACTCTTGCCAGCCTTTATCACCTGCCATCAAATTAGGAAATACAATCCCATTTCCCGAAAAGAAATCTCGGTCTTTAATAAGCAATACATTTGGGCAATCCCAGCAATATAATGCTTCCATATCACTAAAACCTAAGTGATATATCTCACCTTCGATGTCAGTGTTACACACCTTACAATTTTGAGAGTGCTTGGACATAATTTCACTTAACGCCCAATTAAGGGGCGACGCTTGCGGCGTCCCGCTTGAATTGTTTGTTAACTGTTTCTATGTTTTTAGTGATTTTCTTTAGTTCCGTAACCAAAATTGTTGTTTGGGTATTAGTTGAATCAATATTTGATTTATTTAATTTCACGTTAGACTGCTCTATTGTAGAAACTAACGCATCAACTTTTTCTAACTGTTTTTCTTCCCATCCAGAACTAGATTCTAACGATAAATATGAAACATAAAGTGCCACACCTGCTACAAAAGCGGATACAAAAGCTAACGATGTAGATAGCCAAAATAAACGTGTAGATACTCTATCTCGTTTTTCGCTCTGAGCTAATTGAATTAATGTTCCAATATATGCTCTATGCGATTGCCTGGGAATTGAAGGCTTAGCCTCCAAGCCTAAGTTTTGAGCTTCTTTACTCAGGGCGGCAATAAAACCATCTAATTCTTTTTTAGAACATCCTCTAGGAAAGTCATTTGGAATGCTAATACTTGTATCCATGTTTCTTAGTCCTAATGACAGTTAACATTTTAATCGTGCGCATGCGCGTTTGCACGGAACTGACTCTTCGCTAAAAGAGCCCACGGATTCGTGGCAAC
>ENA-OSET01000522-OSET01000522.1-sediment-metagenome-genome-assembly--contig:-NODE-522-length-42826-cov-28.964911_pt1 | contig 42826 bp, 36 predicted proteins | sample MGYA00237882_ERZ534229 | MGnify/ENA primary metagenome ERZ534229 (study PRJEB26408, sample SAMN06266212) | sediment metagenome | isolation source: Hudson Canyon methane seep mesocosm | place...
AAAACGCAATGACCGATAGCAACTTTTCCAAAGAGCAAGAAAAAACAATTGCGCTTGCCGGCATTCTTCAGTCCTGTTATTTGGTGGATCGCATCGCACAAACAGGCCAGTGCGATCAAGCAACCTTGACCGTATTGATGGAGAGCGTATTACAGACTGACCCCGCGTCAACCCTTGATGTTTATAAAGACTTGACGCACTTAAAAGAAGGGTTAGCGCTACTAAATCAATTACTCAACACGGGCAGCCAAACACGGTCACATACAGTGCGCTATGCGCTTGCGATTATGCATTTACAACGAAAATTAAATAAACGCTCGGATTTTCTACAAGAAATTTCCAAACGCCTGAGTTCTGCCCAGGTTCAAGTGCAGCACTTTGGCGCCGCGCATGAAAACGTGATTTTCAATTTAGCGGGCATCTACTCAGATACGGTGAGCACCTTTGCTATGCGAATTCAGGTTGCAGGCCATGCTCAACATTTGCAAGTTGACCTGAATGCAGCAAAAATTCGTGCCTTATTTTTAGCCGCTATTCGCTCATCAATGCTGTGGCGTCAGCTAGGCGGGCACCGCTGGCAGTTTATCGTTAATAAGAGAAAACTGGTGACCACCAGCCAATCTCTGCTCGATCGACTGAATTAAGGTGTCCTGCCCGCCGATTAGCCTAAAGCTGGGACTTACCTCGACTTTATAGTAGAATCACGCGCTTCTTTTTTGCAGTAAAACAAGAGTCTAGTCATGGAATTAAGCGCTTTAACCGCCGTATCACCAATTGATGGCCGCTATGGCAGCAAAGTAAGCCAACTACGTCAAAGCTTCAGCGAATTCGGTTTGATACGTGCCCGTGTTGAAGTGGAGATTCGTTGGTTGCAAGCCTTGGCAAATAATTCAGATATTCTTGAGTTACCCGCATTCTCAGATGCGGCTACCAAGTTTTTGAATGCCATTGTCGACGATTTCTCGCTCGATGATGCACAGCGTGTAAAAGATATAGAAGCAACCACTAATCATGATGTAAAAGCGGTTGAGTATCTGATTAAAGAGAAATTTTCTACACAAGCTGATCAACTCCCTGAACTAAATGACAGCCTAGAATTCGTTCACTTTGCTTGCACCTCAGAAGATATAAATAATCTGTCTCATGCCTTAATGCTGAAATCTGGCTTTTATGAGGGCGTGCTGCCAGCCATGCAAAAAGTGGTAGAAAAGCTACGGGCACTTGCGCTTGAGCTTGCTGACCAACCAATGCTATCTCGCACCCATGGCCAAACCGCTTCACCTTCCACGATTGGTAAAGAACTGGCAAATGTAGTGGCTCGCCTCGAACGTCAGCTGATGCAAATCAGCAACATTGAACTACTAGGCAAAATTAACGGTGCCGTTGGCAACTATAACGCGCATATATCGGCCTATCCACAAGTCGACTGGCCAGCACATTCACAAGCGTTCGTTGAGTCGCTTGGCATTACGTTTAATCCCTATACCACGCAGATCGAACCGCATGACTACATAGCCGAACTTTTCGACGCTATTGCCAGGTTTAACACGATTCTCATTGATCTAGACCGTGATATCTGGGGCTATATTTCGATGGGCTTCTTTAAGCAAAAAACGATTGCGGGAGAGGTAGGCTCATCAACTATGCCCCACAAAGTAAACCCTATAGACTTTGAAAACTCTGAGGGTAATCTGGGACTCGCGAATGCTATTCTGACGCATCTTGCTCAAAAGCTTCCCGTATCTCGCTGGCAACGCGACCTGACTGACTCAACTGTCCTACGAAACCTAGGTGTTGGTTTAGCACACGGTTTAATTGCTTACCAATCAACGCTAAAAGGCTTGAACAAATTAGAAGTAAACCCAACAAAACTTGCATCAGATTTAGACAATGCATGGGAAGTGCTTGCTGAACCCATTCAAACGGTGATGCGTCGATACAAGATCGAGCAGGCTTACGAGAAGCTCAAAGAGCTGACACGCGGTAACGCAATGAATAAACAAAGCATCCAAAACTTTGTATCTAAGTTAGATATTCCAGAAGATGCGAAGAAGGCGCTACTTGCACTGACACCGGCTACCTACATCGGTAATGCAGCCGACCAAGCCAATGCCATCGATGGACAGCACTAAACAGCCGCGCGTCCCAACAATACTCGGGGGTATTAGCCCCGAGCAATTTCTCGATCAATATTGGCAAAAACAGCCTTTACTCATTCGCCAAGCATTCCCAAATTTTGAGTCGCCAATTGATGGTAATGAACTGGCAGGATTGGCACTTGAAGAGGACGTAGAATCGCGACTGATCATCGAGCATCCAAAAGAGAATCGTTGGGAATTAAAGAGCGGCCCATTCACTGATTCAGATTTTGGACGACTTCCGAGCAGCCATTGGACCCTGCTTATTCAGCAATTAGATGCATGGTCATCTGAGATAAATGCAATAAAAAGGGCCTTTAACTTCATTCCCAACTGGCGCATTGATGACGTCATGGCCTCCTATGCGCCGATAGGTGGCAGCGTAGGTCCTCACTTCGACAATTATGATGTATTTCTAGTACAAGCAAATGGTACACGCGAGTGGAAAACAGGACAAAATTGTGGACCAGAAAGCCCAACCTTGCTCAACACACCATTGTGTATCCTTGAGCATTTTGACGAGCGAAACAAGTGGACGCTCGCACCAGGTGACATGCTATATTTGCCGCCAAAGCTCGCGCATTATGGCATTGCATCGAGTGATGCATGTATTACCTTATCAATTGGCTTTCGCGCCCCAACCGCCAGTCAGCTTCTTGGCAGTTTTACCGATTTTATACTCGAACGTTCAAATCACCCTGCGTTTTATGAGGATCCCACTTTCAACCTTCAAGATAACCCAGGCGAGATCGTGCCAGCGGCGCAGCATGCAATCAAAGCGCTCTTGAATGAGCAGTTAAATAACAATATCTACTTTACAGAGTGGCTGGGCGAATTTCTCACCGAAGCTAAAAATCCAGCGACCCTTGTTAGCGATGATAGTAAATTTGATATAGACCGTTTAATCGGTGCGTTGAACAATAGTCAAACATTTTACCGTAATGAAGGGTCACGCTTCGCATACATACGCAAGCAAGATAATGTTCAATTATTTGTTGATGGGAAGAGTTTTACGCTCAGTGAGCAGTGCCTAGCATTTGTAAAATTACTCTGCTTGGAGGATGAGATTAGCGCTAAGCAACTTCAAAAAAGTTCAGCTACACTGAGATCAGACGAGCAAATTAAGCCAGTGCACCAAGTGCTTTGTGAGCTCATTAACCTTGGAAGTATACTCTTAGAAGACTAATCGAACATTCGCTTATAAAAAAATTTGGGTACCTTATGTCGTCCGTCAGTATTAATTTTTTGTCGGAAAAGGATCTTCCTTACTATTTACATGAACAGGTAGAAACGCTTCATCGAGTAAAACTTATAGAAGATGATTTACTTTGCATAGCCCTTGTTGGTAATCATCTACTAGCCAGCTGTTTATGCAGACATCACCGCGCACATGAATATACCATTGCGTTAGATGTGCTTCCGGCACATGCACAAACACAGCTAGGTGAAGTGGTACTTATACGAGGCCTAGAACAGCTTACTGAGCGCGCCGTTAATCATATAACTGTATATCCGACACCGAAGCAAAAGGCGCTTTTTAACACACTCGGCTTTATCACCCGCGACGTCGTCCAAAACGACCAAAGTATGAACGACGTTGAACCAACGCTGGCTATGCATCTCATCGAGCCAGCAAAGGCGATTCGTGCATATCGTGAACGATGCGCTATAAACACCCGAGTCGAGAGCCGTAACCATAATGAACAAATCGCTCGTCAATTAAGTAAAGATGCGAATGGCAATTTAACTTTCGAAGACGAATCGACCTTTCTTACCGCGCATCGACACTTACTTATGAACAGTGACCGTCGCGTTTGGATATTGGCTGAGTCCTTAGAAAACCCAATCTTTTGCGATCGGATCATTACCCAACAACTACAAAACATTGCACTTGCTGGACGCCAAGCGGAGATCCGTATACTTGTTAAGAACGACCGTCGACAAACGTTTGGCCGGAATCAAATTATTGCGCTTGCGCAAAAACTCTCGAGCTTTATCCAAATTCGCACCTATAAAAATGTTAGCTACAACGTAAAGCAATGGGTCTCTATCATTGACTATGATAAGTGTATATCCCGTGGCATAGAGCATGGTTTTCATGGTACCGCTTATGCGAAAAACCCACTTTTTAACGAGCGGATGCGGCATCAATTTGAAGATCTTTGGCAACAAGCACAACCCTCTATAGAAGCAAGACGCTTGGCTATCTGAAGCGGCTATCGACAAGAATAAAAAGATTGATCCCCCTGCTCCCGTGGCCCCTTATAGACAGGATTTCATCCCGCTGGACGTTCTCAAGTTTGACTAACGCATCACATTTAAAATAAGTCACAGCTAACCATGTCTGACCGTTTGTACTAATATTCAAATATAGATAGTTACTATGAATGGATTAAATGGCTACATCTACAAGCACTGATTGCTCGCCCGCTGACGTACGCGAAGAAACCATAAGAACGTGGCTTGCTAAAAAGGAAAGCGTCTGTCCCTATGCGCCAGGTTTAGCGCGCTTTACCTATCTGCCAAAAATAGACACTCTGAACATGGAGGGTGTTCGTTATTTTGCAAATGAATTATCGGGTTTTTACAAAGCGCGCAAAAATAATAAACGAGTCGGTCGGTGGATACTTCTGCCGCACCAAAATTGGACAACGCATGCGGATGCGTTTGAAGAGTCAGAACGCTTGTTTTGGCTACTAAATGCCGCGTACTACTACCAAACCAAAGATAAATCAAACGTAAAAAAAACATTGCATCGTAAAATAGAGGGAATAGAACAAGACCCGCATCGAGGTATCACTAACCCAATTATTGGAAAATTACCATGCCAAAACGCGAAGGTTATTCCCCCTAGAACGCTTTTTTGTACGGCAATGAGCCCTCTTTACTCGAGCGATAAATTCTATCGATACACCCCAGAATCAGTGTTATTCCTTATCTACTTATCTGAATTTAAGTCCAAGCAAGTGCGCCATCCCGATATCACTAAAAGAATCGCGATTGACATGGCATTTGGTAGCATTCTCGAGCACTTCGGTGACGAGTTTGAACCACAGAAAGAGAAACTCGAGCATGAACTCCCAATTTGGGGAGCATTAATTGAGCAAAGCGTGGCGCTTTACCATGGTGGAGATAATATTTGCAGCCCGGATAGAGCAATTCAGTTTTTTCAGCGCATTCCATCGAGCTTCATAACAGCAGTCTATCAACGCTTCGCTAACGAACTAACGCTATTGCCTGAACTGATCGACAAAAGCAGCAGAAGTCCTAAAACAGTTCTTTCCGTATGCTTTGCGGGGTCGGGATTATATGTCACGCCTTGCCCAACGGTTATAAATCCAGCAAAAATATAAACCAGCAAAATTCAGCCATAAAAAAACCGGCACCAGCCGGTTTTTTTATGGCTATTAAAGCAGAATTTACTGCGCTTTAAACTTCAAACGATAAGCATGAAGCAGCGGCTCAGTATAACCACTTGGCTGCTCTTTACCTTTAAATATAAGATCAGACGCAGCGCTAAAAGCGATACCATCAAAACTTGGGGCCATAGGAATATATGCTTGATCGCCCGCATTTTGTTCATCAACAATTGCAGCCATTCGCTTCAGACTTTCTTCTACTTGTTCTCGCGAACAAACATCATGAGCCAACCAGTTAGCGACATGTTGTGAAGAGATACGCAGCGTTGCTCGGTCTTCCATCAGGCCAACATTATTGATATCTGGCACTTTAGAACAACCTACACCCTGATCAACCCAGCGCACAACATAACCAAGAATACCCTGACAATTATTATCCAACTCGGTTTGAATTTGCGCAGGCGTTAATGCATTCTTTTCTTCCTCTGTCATCAAAGGAATAGTCAGGATATCATCAACATTAGCGTGAGTACGTAATTTTAGTTCATTCTGCACCGTAAACACATCGACCATGTGATAATGGACCGCATGCAGGGCTGCAGCGGTCGGTGAAGGCACCCATGCTGTATTTGCACCTGCTTTCGGATGTCCAATTTTTTGCTCCATCATCAGGCCCAATTCATCAGGTATTGGCCACATACCCTTACCGATTTGCGCTCGTCCCTGCAAAGATGTCTCAAGGCCTGTATCGACATTCCAATCTTCGTAGGCATTGATCCACGTTTGTTGTTTCATGACAGTTTTTGGTACAAAAGCACCGGCTAGCATTGACGTATGAATTTCGTCACCCGTGCGATCTAAAAAGCCTGTATTTATAAATACAACACGGTCTTTCGCCGCCCGGATACACTCTTTTAAGTTAACGGTCGTGCGACGTTCCTCGTCCATTATACCCATTTTCACAGTAAATCGAGGTAAACCGAGCACATCTTCAACGCTTGCAAATAACTCGTTCGCGAAGGCCACTTCCTCGGGACCGTGCATTTTAGGTTTAACAATATTGACCGAACCAGTCGTTGAATTCTGGAATGGGCTATTACCTGTTAAATCATGAATTGCGATCAACGAAGTAATCATGCCATCCATTATACCTTCAGGAATCTCGGTGCCGTCCTCAAGCAAAATCGCTGGGTTCGTCATGAGGTGACCAACGTTACGTACGAACAGCATTGAACGCCCTTTAAGTGAAAACGTTTTGCCGTCTACTCCGCTAAACTGACGATCTTTATTCATTACTCGGGTGAATGTTTTACCGCCTTTAGAGACCTCTTCAGAAAGATCGCCTTTCATAAGGCCTAACCAATTACCATACGTAATCACTTTGTCTTCTGCATCAACCGCCGCAACCGAATCTTCACAATCCATAATAGTTGTGAGTGCCGCTTCCATCGTTAAGTCAGTAACACCTGCCGCATCAGTTGAACCCACCGGACTGTTACGATCAATCAGAATCTCAATATGAAGCCCATTATTTCTTAACAAGAAAGAAGTGGGTGCAGCCACGTCACCGGTATAGCCGACAAACTTCTCAACATGCGCTAAGCCTGATGTTGAGCCATCAGCCAGCGTAACCACTAACTTACCCGCATCGATAGCATAGTTAGTTGAGCCAACATGAGAGCCGGCTGCCAACGGTGCAGCGGTATCTAGCACGTCGCGTGCGTAAGCAATAACTTTATCACCGCGTACTTTGTTGTAACCGCCTTTAGCTTTCTCTGCGCCATTTTCTTCAGAAATGACACTAGAACCATAAAGTGCATCGTACAAAGAACCCCAACGTGCATTCGATGCGTTGAGCGCAAAACGCGCATTCATAACAGGCACAACAAGTTGAGGGCCCGCCATTTCTGCAATTTCCGGTTCGACGTTCACGGTTGTTGCATCGAAATCTGCACCCTCTTCAACTAAGTAGCCGATTTCTTTCAAAAATGCTTTATATTCAGAAAAATTATGGGGCTGCCCTTGTCTCTCAGTATGATAAGCATCAATGTTCGCTTGTAGCTCATCACGTTTAGCCAGTAATTCGCGATTGCGCGGTGCAAGCTCATTAGCCATGGCACTAAAGCCTGCCCAAAATGCGTCTTGTTCCAAGCCAGTGCCCGGAATTGCTTTCTCGTTTACGAAATCGAATAGCTCTTTAGCGACCTTTAGGCCACCCGCTTGAACGCGTTCTGTCATGTGTTTCAGCCTCAACACTTGTTTACTTGAATACTGCCTTTTGGCAACCAAGACCGATCCATCCAGACCAATCTATAATAAGGGCTTTGCAACCCCGAAAGGCGCAAGATTTTACATGAAAAATTGTCAAATCCCAACCGACGCAGCTTGCTAATTTCCAGCGCAAATAAATTTATTAATAAATGCGCAGAAATATCTGGGGCCTTAGATAGGTGACGAAAACAACAACTTGTCTATACTGAGGTCATATACGTAAATTCTTTTCTTTTTAGATACTTAAGTATGTCCGGAATTGTCATCACCATTGGTATTACCAGTATAATCTGTATCGGGATTGCACTGACCGTTTATTTGCAAGCACGCGAGCGTGCAAAGATTGAGAAAATACGGCGTATTACCATGCTAAATGAACGCATGATCAACCTGCAGCGTCTGCTTTCGGATTTGCCACCACAATACTTAAACAACGCGTTGCGCCTGCTGATCGCACAGCAATCATTGATCACCGCTAAAGATTTGTTTCAACTTAAACCAACCAAGCGCATCCGGTCTTATCTTGATCACAGTGCCGAGCAATTGAAAAGTTTTCAAGAGGCGGGCCCTGCACCGAAAGCAGTGCCCATAACAGATGAAGCGCAAGCGAGAGAGGCGCGCGAGTTACTTCAAATTCTGTATACCTTTTTACACCGCCTGCATCGAACGAACGCAATCGATGACAAACAAGCTAAACAATATATCGGACATGTAGGATATTTAGCACATAAATCTAAAGCAGATGTATACGCGATGCGCGGAGAACAAGCACAGGCGGCGAACAAAATCCGCAGTGCAATTCATGCTTATCATAATGCGGTGGAATCGCTCGGCGCCGTATCGAGCCATCCTGAAGCGGTCGCAAACCTTGAAGATTATCGTACACGTATCAAAAAACTCACAAAGATTGCAGAGGCGAATAATCAACGCGTAAAAGAAGAGGCTCAGAAAAAAATCGAAAACAGTTCAGAATGGGAAGAGTATTTAGAAGAGGACAAACGTGATCCTTATAAGGATTACGACTAGTCCTCCGTCGCTTAATAGTTAATTTGAACGTTTACATCGGCTTGATAACCCAACCAACACTTACGCTAAAAGGCCTTTAATATCTTTCGCGATATCTTTTGGCTCTGTATTCGGTGCATAGCGCTTCAGTATCTCGCCCTCAGCATTAACCAAAAATTTGGTAAAGTTCCATTTAATTTTTTCTGAGCCTAGTAAGCCTTTCGCAGACGATTTCAGTAGGTTGTACAAAGGATGTGTATCTGGGCCGTTTACTTCAACCTTTGAGAACATCGGAAACGTGACGCCATAATTTAGTTCACAGAACTCACTTATGTCCGCATCACTGCCAGGGTCTTGACTTAAAAATTGATTACACGGGAACCCCAGTACAATAAGGCCTTTGTCCTTGTATTCGTCATACAAACTTTCTAAACCTTTAAATTGGGGTGTAAAACCACACTTACTGGCGGTATTAACAATAAGCATCACCTGACCTTTGAATTCACTCAGATCTTTGGTCTCACCCTTTATTGTGGTGACGGGAATATCGTAAACACTGCTCATCAAAAGCTCCTTGACGTTAATCGTTCTCGAAAACGAATCTATAAAAAAGAAGCGTAACGGTAGCAGATCCAAGGCGAGGAAGAAACGCTTTCTACCTGACTAAATACGCTCAAATAAAGATAATGAAGTGATTTTTGAAAATGACGAATAGGCTGCTTCAAGCGTAAATTGCTGCACCGTCAACAAACTAACTGTTTCGGCATAATCAACCGCTTCTAGTGTATTCAGTACATCTTGGGTCAGTATTTCTGCATCTTTAAGCTGCTCAGCGCTCGCCTCAATTGTATTTAAGCGCGCCCCCACCTGCCCTCTAACTTCTAATACAGAGGTCTCAGCTGAATCCAAATTGGCAATGGTGCTTTCTAATAAATTATTGAAGCTTTCTTTACCCGCGGCGGTATCGTTAATATTGCGTAAGCCATAAATGAATTTTTCTATCGTCGTGAGAAGGCCCTGTTTCTCTGATGAATTCACTGTAAAACTATCGCCAGCAACCGGCGCACCCACAATCTCAAATTGCACACCATTAACTGAAATAGGACCATTCGACGAGTACGGCACATTTGATTGAATGGTGACACCAGTCGATTTCTCAATAATATTAAAATCAGTCGGGGTAGTGAATTGAATCACCATATCCTCAGGATAAAAGGCATCGTATAGCGCTTGATCTGTTATCTGCCCAACACTGATACGAGCGGGTGGCACCGCCTGATTAGACGTGCTGGCTTCGGTAAAAAATGTGTTGGTGTAAGAGGGGATATTCTGAAAAATATCGTAACCGTTTTCGGTGACCGCTACCGAAACGCTGCTTTCAATTTTAACGAAGCGCTGTCCTTGATCTCCCTGGTAACGGTATGCGCCGGAATCTGTTAACTGAAAGGGCTCTACTGCACCCTGAAATCCAGCGAATACGTACTCGCCCGTTGCATCTCTTGAATTCAATAACCCAGCAGTCTGATCCAAACGCTCCTCGACTTCTGCCGCAATTGATCCCAAATCATCTGCGGTTAACGCACCATTACCTGCGGTAACTGCTAATTCACGAATACGCTGAATCACATCGTTAATCCCACCTAACCGATCATCTTGCAACGTAAGCCGGCCCTCCGCCAACTCAATATTACGTTGAAACTGGTTATTAATGGAAAGCTCTTGATTTAGTTCAAGAATGCGGGTCGATGCGACGGGATCATCAGATGGATTAAGCACGCGACGACCCGTTGCCAACTGCTGCTGCGTTTTTTGCTGCTGCTGCGTGACATCCTGAATCGAGTTAATCCCTTGATTGTAAATTTGTATCGTGGATATTCTCATTATCTTCTACCTGTCTAGTGCCGCGCGCGGTCTTATCGGAATGCACCGAGCAATGTATCGAATAGTTCTCTAGCTACCGACACGACCTGTGCCGATGCATTGTAGGCCGCTTGATACTGAATCAACTTACCGGCTTCTTCATCTAAATTAACAGCCGAAATGGAGTCACGGTATTGCGTTGTTTGCTGCAATAAAGCTTTCGCCGAGTCTGTTTCGAGGCGCGTCCTGTTGGTCACGGTCCCGATTTCTTCGACAATCTGTGAATACGACTCACCATAACTTGCAACGCCTCCGGCAATCAGTCCTGCCGCCTCCAAAGCGCCAATCGCAAGCGCATTTCGGTTGTCCGAGACACCGTCAGTATTATATTCAATGGTGAACTCATCACCCTTTCTCGTTTCACCTTGAATTTCAAATTGAAAGCCAAGGTATGCAGACTGTGCAACCGGGGCTAAATCAAATACCGTGGATGTATCGGCCGTAAAATTAATGCCATTGGCAAGCGTGACATCTACGTTTCCGCCAACCGCAACCCCTTGGCCGGCATTCACCGTTTGCGTACTCAATACTGGTGTACCTGGGCTGTACGGATCTAGCTTACTGACATCAGCACTATCACCAACGCCCGTTATCTCAACAACAATATCCTCACCGGTAAATGCGCGGATATCTAAGTTAACGCCATCACTTACCGCAACAATATTGAGATTTTGTAAATTGGTGTTAGCATTGATAACACTTGCAAGCTCAACTGGGCTAAACGCCGTGAGTGGCGGCAATGTAATCGCTTCCCCATTTACCGTAATCCCAAGCGGTGTTGGGTCCCCATCATCAAAGAAATTCGATACCCGCACTTGCGTGTACGCATTTGCCTCGATGCCTTGCACACTCGTCATCTGTTCTGCGATTTGTTTTGCTGAACTATCCGCAGAAATACTAACGGTCTGCGCCGTCACAACATTTGTTTCTAAATCACGGGATTGCACTGTTAGGTTTTGCGCGCCATAACCATTTAAAAAGGGGCCTGCCGAAGGTGCCGGCACAACCTGCGTGTCAGGCCCCTGCGCAATCACTATGTTTGCACCCGGATCAGCATTAAAAATCTCATTTGAAAGGCCTTGTGCAAAGCGCTGATTATTTAGAGGGGGAACCAAGGGTTGCGGATTGGCTGGATCGCTCACATCTAGTACTTCGTAATAATCATCGCTGATAAAACGAATTGCGAGCGGTGGGTTTAACTCTCCATCCACCGAAAATGTATCAAGTGTCTGGTTGGTAAGCGGACTCGATACATCAAGCATGTCACCGAAGGTGATTTGAGCATTACCTAAATTTCCTAAGTTTGCTTTGGCGCGAATAGGTGCAGCCAGCGCAATTTCTTCAACGCGATCGACAACTTGAGTAATGTCTGTCGCACCATTTCGAGTAGGATATAAGGTAAAGGTATCGCCTACTTTAAACGTGCCACCATCAAACTGTATTTCAAAACCATCTAATTCAATACTGGTGGGAAAGACATTGCTCAAGGTCGACTTAAACGCAATGTCTCGGGTGCCTTGTCGATATATAACAAAATCAGAATTGGAAGGACCCTCAAATCGTAACTCATAATTATCGATCGTCAATTCGCTCGAATTAATAATATTAACTCGCAGTGATTGGTCATCTGGCGGCAAATTATTGCTACTGGCAAGCACGCGGTTTGTGGCGATAATTTGATCATTTACATCACCAAAAAATAACCCGCCGAGCTTATTTTCCAGATCCATACCGAGGCCGTGCTGATCGTTAACGGTTTCGGAAATCGTCAACGCAATACGGCCCAGTGCGTTAATCACTTCGCTCAGCTCATTTTCGCGAAATTGCAGTGCACCACCAACAGAACCACCTGAAATATTTTGCGTTATGTTCTGGACCGTTCCATTCAACACGATGCCTACATCTGTAATGGAACCATCAGAAGGGTTTCGGATAGTTTCCAATCGGGTTGCTTGATCACCAACCACCAATGGCTCGCCTTTGCCGAAAAATACGTTTACGCGGCCATCGGGATTCTCAACGACACGCAGTGCCACAAGCTCAGATAATTTACGCAGTGTTTCATCACGCTCATCTAATAACTGATTGGGCGTCTGCCCAGCAGCACCGGTACTACTCGCTAACGAGATAGCGGTATTCGCCTCAGCCAAGCCCTGAGACAAGGCATTTATCTCAGAAATATCCGCCTCTAACTGCTGGTTAATATTCGTAACCTGCCCTTTCAAACGAGCATCCAGAGTTTGAAAACGTGTCACCAAGCCCTCTGTTTGTGTGAGCAGTAATTGACGCTGAGGAATGGATGTTGGGTTATCCGCAGCGCCTTGAAATGCTTCAAAAAAACGACTTAATGAGGGTGTTAAACCCGTTGCTTCACTTGCTAGCAAGTTGTCGATAATGGAAGCCTGGGACAACATCGCATTGCGTTCAAAAAATACAGTTGTATCCGCACGCTGCTGCTCAACGACAAAGCTTTGTGTAATACGGCGTATTGTTTCAACGCTCGATCCTTGCCCAAGATACCCTCCACCCGTCAATTCAGCCTGCGTATCAACAAAAATAGCTTCTTGTCGGCTGTAGCCGGGTGTATTGATATTAGCAACGTTATTACCGGTTACTGACAACCCTATTTGATGTGTTTTAAGCCCTGTAAGACCAATACCAATCAGATCTGCCATCTGTTGCCCCCTCTAATAATTAACATTATTGACGGGCCTCAGTGCTACCTGAAAAAAGCTCAGGCAGGTCAGAAAGATGTTTACCCATAATCGATTGCAATTTGTTCGCATAAGCGGGGTCCGTCGCATAACCGGAATTCTGTAATGCTTCAGAAAAAGCCATAGGATCGTCACGTTTATCCAATGCCGCCTGATAACGCTCGTTAGTTTGTAAAAAGTTAGCGTAATCGCGGAAACTAGCTAAGTAGGAGTCATAGGAGCGGAAATTATCGCGAACCTTTATGGGGACCCCTTCACGGTATTCCGTTGTCAAAATCTCGGTGCGTCCACCCGACCAGTCTGATTGCGCTTTTATCCCAAATAAATTGCGGCTTGAGGACCCATCTTGATGGCGAATTTCATGCTGCCCCCACCCCGTTTCAAGCGCCGACTGCGCCAGCATTAAGCGCGCATCAATACCACTTTCTGCTTCGATTTTTTTGGCCATTGGATAAAGCGAACGTATAAAACTATCCGGTGATGAGAAATCGATGCCCGGCTCTTCCGAGGTCGTTAACTCAACTGCTGCTTTCAGTGCAGATTGCGCATTCGTCTCAGGCGCATGTTGCATAATGTGCTCAATCTCAACCATTGCCTCCTGTATATCTTGACTGCGACGCAGATGCGAAAAGTCTTTACGTTGGTAGGCATCCATACTGGCTATCGCGAGGGGCTCATTGCGGTTTTCCGGTTTCAGGTTACGCCGTTCCATTAACTGTTTTTCGATCACATCTGCCAACCCAATACCTCGTCCACTTGAAAGCGATACCGCCAGCTGGCTGTCAAACATCTCTTGGTAAAACTCTGAATCTTTGCTGCTCAGCATATTACCTTCAGAAAACCCCTTATTTGCCGCGCGCATCGATTTAAGCATCATCGATACAAACAAAGACTCAAATTGCTGTGCGACGGCCTTAACGTTCTGCTCTTCTTTACCTGGCTTGTTTACCTTTAAGCGCTGTAGTGAGGCAAGATCGTTATAGTTGTCGAGTCGAGAGGATTCCAACATGCTTTCTCTACTTAATTACCCTGTATTAAATCACTATCAAGTCGGCTTTTAATGCGCCAGCTTGTTTGAGTGCTTCAAGCACCGCCATAATATCACCAGGTGCGGCACCAACTTGATTCACCGCTTGTACAATCTCGCTTAACGTTGTGGCTGGACCAAATTCAAACATTCGACCCTGTTCTTGCTCAATCTCAATGTCTGTGCGCGGCACAACAACTGTTTCGCCATCGCCAAACGCACCGGGCTGACTAACGTCAAGATCTTCATTAATTGAAACAGTCAGGTTACCGTGGGTAATTGCGGCCGGCAGCACTTTGACGTTTTTGCCCACCACAATCGTGCCGGTTCGGGAATTAATAATGACTTTTGCCGGCGCTTCACCGGGGTCAACACTCAAATTCTCAAGCATGGACATATAGGCCACGCGCTGCGATGCGTCCCGTGGCGCCTTAACTTGAATCGATGCACTGTCTTGCGCATAGGCGGTGCCGGGCCCGAGCAGATCATTAATCTGTTCAGTCACATTCATTGCCGTGGTGAAATCTGGGTGATGTAAATTAAAGGTTAGGGTATCGCCGCGATTGAACGGGCTATCAATACCTCGCTCAACCGTCGCCCCATTAGGAATGCGCCCCACACTGGGTATATTCACCGTAATTGACGAACCATCACTGCCCTCTGCGCCAAAGCCACCGACGACCAAGCTACCTTGGGACATCGCGTAAATACGGCCATCCGCGCCTTTGAGCGGGGTCATGAGCAGTGAACCACCACGTAAGCTTTTTGAGTCACCTAATGACGACACAGTTACGTCAATCCGTTGGCCTGGTTTCGTAAAGGCAGGTAACTCGGCATGTACGGCAACGGCAGCGATATTTTTTGAACCGATGTCTTCTCCCGTGGGGATAGTGATCCCAAATTTATCCAACAAATTACTAAAGGTTTGGCTCGTGAAATCGGTCTTATCGCCCGTCCCATCTAAGCCCACCACCAAACCATAACCCACTAACTGATTGCTGCGTATGCCCTCAATACTGGCCATATCTTTCAATCGGTCAGCCAGCGCAAGCTCTGTATAGAAAAGCGAAAACGCGATTAATGCTAACGAATAAACTTTCATTGAAACCAATCTGTTTTTCATCGTAATGAACCTTCAAAGCCGACCATTAAAGTGGCCACCAATCGCTATAGAAAAAACGCGATAACCAACCCTGTCGGTTCGCGTCATCAAAGGCACCTGTGCCTCCATACGCGAACCGTGCGTCAGCAATTTTAGATGAGAATATCGTATTGTCCGTGCCAATATCCTGTGGTCGAACCAAACCTGTTACGCGTATATACTCGTCACCCTGATTCAAAGTAAGCCATTTCTCTCCCTGAATCCGCAGTAGTCCATTGGGGTAAACCTCTGCGACGGTTACAGAAATACTGCCTGCCAACGAATTGCTTTGATCACTCTCAGCACTGCCATCAAAAGAACGCTCAAAATTGGGATTCGTTAGTAAACTCAAGCCTTTTAAGTCAACGGCATTACCAAGAATATTCGCCTCGTTGAATGAGACCTCATCATCTTTATCAATAGAGGTATCCGCGCTCTTCGATGCCGACGTACTTTCTTGTAATATGACGGTTAAAATATCACCCACGTTTAACGCGACTTGATCACCATAAAAACTAAACTGACGAGAGTTTTGATAGATCGAGCCGTTCACTTCTTCGCCCATACGCAAAGCCTGAGCAGGAATCGGCGCGTAACGTGGATCATCTGGCACCGGACGATCTCGAGAAAGCGTGCTACAACCAGCCAAAACACTTAGCAGACAGACACCAACCAAGCCTGCTTTGATAAGGTCAACCAATACGTGATAGCGCGGCATCATAATTATCAACCTATAGATTTTGTGAAATAAACTGCAACATTTGGTCGGCTGTGGAGACCACTTTTGAATTCATTTCGTAGGAACGTTGCGTGGTAATCATATCGACTAATTCGGTCACCACGTTCACATTTGACGCTTCCAACATGCCTTGATTTATCGAACCAAACCCGTCCAAACTCGGCGTCCCCGTTATTGGATTTCCACTGGCTTCGGTTTCGCGAAATAAGTTGTTACCAATGGCTTTCAAACCCTGCGGATTAACAAAGTTCACTAAATCAATCTGACCAAACTCTTGAAGATCCACTTCCCCATCAACCGTGCCCGCGACAATGCCATCGGCTGAGATAGTGAGCTGCGATACATCTTCTGGAATCGTAATCGAAGGTTCTAAGGGATGACCGTTGGCGGTAACAATTTGCCCATCCGAATCAACTTGAAACTGCCCATCACGGGTATATGAGATAGTCCCATCAGGCAAAAGAATCTGAAACATACCCAAGCCCTGAATGGCGGTATCGAGCGGCTGCTCGGTTACCTCCAACGAGCCTTGACTAAATTGTTTAGTGGTTCCCACCACACGCACACCGGTCCCTAACTGAAGCCCAGAAGGTAGTTGTGAATCTTGCGAAGTGAGTGCACCTGGATCACGCTTGATTTGATAGAGCAAATCTTGAAAAACTGCATCGTCGCGTTTATAACCAATTGTCGATACGTTTGCCAAGTTGTTAGAAATGGTTCGTAGCGAGGTGTCTTGCGCGCTAAGGCCGGTTTGACTGACGTAGAGAGCTGAATGCATGCTTTACTCCTAGTAACTTAAGCGTTTGCAAATCAGATCATAAAGAAGCGGTAAGCAGCAGGTTTATGCCGCTTTTATGCTGTGATTTGCTGTTACTAAGAGAATTGCAACAAGCGTGCCGAAGATTGACTAATTTGGTCAGCTTGACTCATCAATTTTATTTGCATTTCATATTGACGAGATAAGGAGAGGATTTCTGTCAGGGAGGCCACGGCATTGACGTTAGAACCCTCAAGAAACCCTGGTTCAACACGTATATCAGCATCCGTTTCAGGCAAGGGTTGATCACCTTTAACATGAATGAGGCCATCGCCCCGCTTTTCGATCAAAGCTGGGTCTGGATTCACTAATCGAAGACGATCAATTTGTGCCAAAGCACTGCCATCAGCGGGAATAACCGTGATCGTGCCGTCTGCACCAATTTCCACTTCCTCACCGGGAGGTAAGGCGATCTGACCCCCTTCACCTAAGACCGGTAAACCGGAACCCGTGCGCAAAATACCATTCACATCCACCTGCAAATCCCCTGCACGTGTGTATGCCTCACCACCTTGAGCTGTTTGCACCGCCAACCACCCTTCACCTTTAATGGCCAAGTCAAGCCGGTTACCCGTTTCAATGAGCGGCCCCTGCGCAAACTTTGTACCGGGGCGCTCCGTCATGGCATAAGCCCGCGTCGGGAAATGCTCTCCAAAGACGGACATCGCGCGAGCTTGCGCGAAGTCTTCTTTGAACCCAGTGGTGTTCACATTTGCAAGGTTATTCGAATGCGCTCGCTGTGCCAGCATATTTTGCTTAGCACCGCTCATCGCAATATATAGGGCCTTATCCATACTAGGCTAACTCTCTATTAAATGTTCAGAATGGTTTGCTGGATGGTATCGGCCGTTTCAATCGTCTTTGAATTAGCCTGATAATTTCGCTGCGCGACAATCAGATTTACCAATTCTTGTGAGAGATCAACATTCGATGACTCAACCGCTGACGCTGTTAAGACGCCTAACGAGGCCGTACCAGGGGCGCCTATAACGGCATCACCTGAAGAAAATGTCTCGACCCAAACACTGTCACCAATCGGTGCTAAACCCTCCTTATCACGGAAATTAGCCAATGCTACCTGCCCCAACGTAAGGGATTCACCGTTTGAAAAACGCGAGAGGATGATACCCGAAGAGTCAACATCCAAGCCCACTAATCGTCCGGTCGTAAAACCATTTTGGCTTAAATCGTTCACCGCAAACGGGCTACCGTATTGCGTGAGTGTGGCAAGATCAATCTCAAAGTTTGAGCTAGTGGGTGGAAACTCAACCGGCAATGACCCACCGTTGATTACATTTATTGGCGCCGCCGCCCCATTGGGATTACCATCCGCATCACTGGGTACCCAATTAGAAATTAACACATCATCCGTGACTAACTCATTTACACTGCCGTCGTCATTGAACACAATGTTAAACGTAGCTCGGGAGGCGGTGTTGCCAATTAGTGGGTCACCCACGTCTTGACCATCTATTTGCACATGCATTTGCCAAGAATTAGGCTGTGTTGACGCATTTGCCTCTTGTTTCACAAAGTACAAACTTAAAATATGACTGTTGCCTAAACTGTCGTAAATGGTGGTCGACGTCGCATGGTTATAAGTGCCTGCATCAGCTGGGTCGAACGCATTATTAGTGAAAGGTTGTCCCACAAAAGTTGCGACAATCGAAGTGCCTGCATTGTTTGCGAAGCTGACATTGTCATCCAAGATGAATTGCACCGAACCGCCCACAACCGCGGAGGTATTTGCAGTCGCGAGCGCCTGTGTGCTTGCGCCCAGATCTGCACCTTGCACCGTAAACGTATCAGTACCCCCACCCGCAAACGCAAATTGTAAATCCGCACCCTGATCTTGAATAATCTCAAGGTCGTTGCCATTTAAAACCGCTGTAATACCAACCAACGCCGATTCATTGATCTGTGCACCTAAATCCGCAAGTTCTTCCTGTGTATTTGCACCACTGGGCTGGAATGTAATGCCGTTTACCGTGATATTCATGGTACCGGACGTATTGTTGTAACCCGCAGACAGAATACTCGCAGATGTTCTGGCCGTCGCATCTACGCCATTTAATAAACTAAACTGCGCGGCAGTGGCACCCGCGGTTGCATCGGCAACCGTAGTAATCGAGTTTACGGTGCCATCGGCCAAGGTGACATCAATCGTCTGTGGCGTATAACCGTTATTTGCACCGGCTAAAGCCGTACCAATCGTCGTCCCATCAGAATCAATCGTTGACCCCGAATCGGCTAACACCGCCTCCGATGAGTCGAGATTTAGCAGTGTTTCAACATCGGTCGTTTGGCGGGGGGCCAAATCGTTTGTTTCGACCTCTAGATCGCCCAATACACCGGAAACGGTACCCTCTTCATCGGCTTGAAACCCCTGCACGCGCATACCTGTGCTATTCACCAGAAAACCTTCTCGATCAACACCGAATTGTCCCGCCCGTGAATACTTAACTTCACCGCTATCATTTAAAACAAAGTAACCATTACCCGTAATCGCCAAATCGAGGCCGCTATCGGTAAAACTTACATTGCCCTGGCTGTGGATCTGTCGGATATTTTGAACAGAAACTCCGTCCCCAACATCCGTCACACCGCCACCGAAGAAGCTGTTTGAATAAGCATCAGCGAACTCAGCTCGAGATCGTTTGAAGCCAACCGTGCTGGCATTGGCTATATTATTGCCCGTTACTTCTAAGTCTGTGGATGACGCACGTAATCCACTCAGTGCCACGTTAAATGTCATACTTCACCTCTGCTGTTCTTAATTTATTTCTCTTACATTCTCAAGTGGCACGCCACCGATACCTGCAAGATTTAGAGTTATGTCGCCTGAATTAGCTATCGATACGCTGTTCACTTGAGAAGATAATAATGTATCGAGCTGCTCTGTATCGGATCCGTTCTGTGCCTCGGCTACAATTGTGTAGCGATCTTGAGGCATTGCCTCACCATCTTGATTTAATCCGTCCCATGTAAAAGGTATGGTACCGGCAATTTGTTGCCCCATTTCGATTTGCCGCACTAACTCACCGGACGGGCTCATAATACTTAAGGTTAGCCGCCCTGTGCTCGCTGGCACGTCTACCAGACCAGAGATCTGACCATTCTCATCTGTTGGTGCTTGCGATGATGGCACCAATACAGAACGGCCCACCATTGCAGAAGCCTGCAAAGCCTGAGAAGACTGAAAGCTAGTCGCAAAGCTCTGCACCGTGGTATTCACCTGCTGCATCTCTTCCAGGGCGCTAAATTCGGCCAATTGAGAAATGAACGCGCCGTTATCTTGAGGCTCGAGAGGGTTTTGATTTTCAAGTTGCGCAATCATTAATTCCAAGAACTCATTCTTGCCCAGATCGCCGCCATCTTTCTGCTCGACTTCCTGGTTTTCAAGCCGATAATTCGCTAAGGGGTCGGTCGTATTTACATTGGTAATATTCGTCATGGTTTATTTCCCCTACTGCCCTAACGTTAAGATACGTTGCATCATGGTTTTTGCCGCATCCATAACATCGACATTAGTCTGAAAACTGCGCGACGCTGATAACATATCAGCCATTTCCTCTACTACATTTACGTTCGGATACATCACATAACCCTGCTCATCTGCTAACGGATGATCTGGTTGATAACGCATATCTAATGCTGCATCGCTCTCGACAATCCCTTTTACTTGAACGCCTTTTGAAGCTTCTTGGTTATTGTCGCTTTTAAACACTTGTTGCATGGCCTGCTGTTCAATCGCAGCAAAAATAGGCTTTCGCGCCCGATACACGCTATCGGTGCTGCTTGCTGCACTGTCTGCATTTGCAATGTTACTAGCCGTTGCGTTTAAGCGGATAGATTGCGCAGACATACCACTACCGGCAATATCAAAAATACGATCAAGTGACATATGGTTTACTCCCCTTTTATCGCTTTGGAGAGCGATTTAAACTTTGAATTCAAGAACTGGAAGCTAGCCTGATAATCAAGAACATTTTTCGTGAACTCTGCTAACTCTTTTTGTGTGTCTACGGTATTACCATCGACGGAGGGTTGCGTAGGCGTGCGGTATAATAATGACGCATCAGACGCTATATCCATTGCAATATGCTGGCGGTCTGTACGCTGCATGCTTAACGGTTGCTTGGCACCGTTGTCCATCTGCTCGCCCAGCATCGCTCTAAAATCCACATCGCGCGCTTTAAACCCTGGTGTGTCAGCGTTGGCAAGATTGTTTGCCATGATTTCAGCACGCTGGACGCGAACTTCCAGCGCTTTTGGATGAATGCCTAAGGCGTTTTGAAAATTAATTGCCATTGCCGCTCTGCGTCTCTTAAAACTGTCTGACAGTCAAATAGCAAGAGCGATGCCAAAAATATTTACTATATATTTCAGCAACTTATATAAATTAGAACCTTAGAAAAACGGCAATCTTTCGCCCGCCAGTTTGCCGCTTTATTTCGAAGATGTGTGAGGCAAACGGTTCTATAAAAAAGACCATATACCCGTACAACCCGTGATACCAGAAGTGAATAAAATCTCGTGAAAAGTTAAGGCTGCCAAACCTTAAAAAAATCTGCCGGATCGAGAGGCTCTATTTTCTTCGGGTCGCCAAGCGGCGTGCCAACGTACAAAAACCCAACGATACGTTCCTGCGCCTGCACACCCAAACCCGCTTTTACATGCGCATTTTCTGCCATATCACCCGTTCGCCAAATCCCACCAAACCCATTGCTTTGAAGGGCTAGAAGCATGTAAGACAAACCCGCACCAACGGATAATTCTTGCTCATGCATGGGGACTTTTGCGTGCGGTAAGTTTTTTGAAATAGCGACAATGATTAGCGGTGCACGAAGGGGCATTTTTCTTAGCTTTTCTCGCTGCGTTTCTGACAAAGTCTCGTCACGCTGCATGGATGCCTCAATCGAAGCCGTCTCAAATAAGTTACCCAAAAACTCTCGATGCGCACCCTCTACTAACAGATAACGCCATGGCCTAAGCCGCATATGATCTGGCGCACGCAAAGCGCAACGAAACACCTCATCCAATATTTCAGGACTGGGCGAAGGTTCAGATAACCTCGGGTTCGAAACCCTCGACAGTAACTGATCAACCGGGGAACTTTGCATAGCGATTTTATTCCGTGAGAAAATGACATTATGACTCAACATCGCACACGTATGAAGAAGGATTATCGCTAAAGTTTGTGTCTAATTTTACTAGCTGCTAGTCTATGCGCTGTCCACTGTCGGGCCGAGCAAAAACTTGAATGGATTCAAGAAGGCCTGGCAAAAAATAGTCAGGTGAGCCATATAGAGCTTAACGAAAAAGCTCCCTTGCCTGTATAGATAGCATAAAAATAAAGTAGATAGCGTTTAAGTCAGTAGTCTACTCGAAGAAGTGCGAATTTGTTATGAAGTCAAAAGTATTACGCGCCAACGAAGAATCCCCACCCTCGGTAATGCCCGCCTACAATGCGCGGGTGCTAGCCTATCTAGTGAATGCGCTCACAATGGTTGCCGGCATTATGACCGGCCATTTTGCCAAAACACTAATTTGGTTTGTTCCCTTTGCAATGCTATGGCCGCACATAGTCTATTTTGTTGTGCGCAGCCTGAAACTCACCGAAAGCCCCTCAGCCCGCGAATATAGTGTGCTAATCGATGCAGTATTTATTGGTGCTGTTTTGGTGCTTGTCGACTTCAGCCTAACGGTGACCTTATTCTCTATTGTCATGGCGGTCTTCAGCTATATCGTTGTAGGTGGAATGCGACTCTTCGTCATGGGTACCTTGTTAACCATCATCTCCACCTTAATTTCAACGATGGTGTTAGGCTTAGACTTTGCAGGCACAGAACCTGTTATCGTGAGCCTTATCGCAGGCATTGGCACCGGCATCTATGTCTCAGTCACAGCTTACTATACTCACCAGCAAGCGAAGGCTTTAGTAAAAGCCAAGTCTCAAATCCAACACCAGCGAGAGCAATCTATTTCGCTCTCACATAAATTGGCAAAGTATCTCTCTCCTCAAGTTTGGCAGTCTATTTTTACAGGTGAGCGCGATGTTCGCCTCGAAACACAACGCAAAAAACTCACTATTTTCTTCTCTGATATCAAAGGGTTTACAGAGCTTTCTGAAGAAATGGAGCCTGAGGGGCTGACTGAACTACTAAACACCTACTTTAACGAGATGTCTCAAATCGCGCTAAAGTACGGTGGCACCATTGATAAATTCGTTGGCGACTCTATTATGATTTTCTTCGGCGATCCGACGAGTCGTGGCCCTAAAGAGGATACCTTAGCCTGCGTGGCAATGGCGATTGAGATGCGCAAGCATATGAAAATTCTGCGTCAGAAATGGCAGAGTCAAGGTATTAAAACCCCACTGCAAATTCGTATCGGTATCTCCACGGGTTACAGTACCGTCGGCAACTTTGGCGCCGAAAATCGAATGGATTACACGATCATCGGTAAAGAAGTAAATTTAGCGTCGCGTTTGGAGGCACTAGCGGAACCGGGGGAAATCCTTATTTCCTACGAGACCTTCTCACTAGTAAAAGATAAGGTAATGTGCCGCGACAAGGGCGAAATTACGGTGAAAGGTTTCTCCCGTCCGGTGCCCATCTATCAAATCATCGACTTTCGCCGCGACATCGGTGCGGGGCAGAGCTTTATCGAGCATGAAACCGGCGGATTTGCACTTTATCTAGACACTGACAAAGTGAATCAAGAAGAAAGAGACCTTGTAGTTCGTGCACTTGAACGCGCCGCAGAACGCCTAAAAGATAAGAGTTAACATTCTCTAACTTCCGTGATTCAAATGAAATTTATTGCCTAATAAAGCGCATCGAAGGTATTTGCGCCGCGCAGTCTGGTGTCGCGCGATACGGATTAATATCCAATCCTCCTCGACGTGTGTAACGGGCGAATACCGCTAACGATTCACACTCGCATATCGCCATAATATCCGTAAAAATCTGCTCAACACATTGCTCATGAAAATCCTGGCATAGGCGGAAGGAAACAATATAACGTAACAGGCTTTCATGGCTAATTTTCATGCCACGGTATGCAATATAGACAGTTGCCCAGTCTGGTTGGTCAGTGACCGGGCAGTTAGAACGCAACAAATCTGAATAAAGCGTTTCTTCAACCAAGCCATGCGAATTTTCGTCAAGTTCTAGCAAAGATGCATTAGGCGAGTATTCAAAATTCTCTGCGTCTAGTTGGTCAATACAAACCGCTGCCTCATCCGGATTAGTCATCTTAAATTCAGCTTGATTTAACGCGACAAGATTAACCGTCACAGGCTTACCGGCGGCCGCAGAAAGATCAGTTTGCATTAGCGATTGTACGATTTGTTTTGAATCAAACATTTCTTGGTTAAACGAATTCAGATAAAGTTTGAAAGACTTTGACTCAATAATATGACTGGAATCGCAAGGGATATGAAAGTAGCCTAAAGCAACACACGGTTTGCCACTGCGTTCTAGCCACGATACTTCAAAGCTTGTCCAGACATCTTCCCCCACAAATGGCAGCTCTTTCTGCTTGATACCAAGACGCTTGCGGCTTTCTGACCGCGCGATAGGAAAAAGCTGTGTCGGATCATAACGGTCTGTAAAAACCGCTTTTTTACCTAACAGGCTATCTTCGACATGGCTCATTGTTCGCTTAAAACCTCTTGTACATTGATACACTGCCTTACATTAAATGGACGCTTAACCAACTGAGTTCGTCATCAATTTCGAATGCCTTTACCTGAATTAAGCAAATGCAGGGATACAGAGAACAATATAGCAATCGATACAGCCACCATCAAAAAGGCATTCATAATACTAATATCACTGACTCCCAAAATACCATAACGAAACGCATTGACCATATACAGAATCGGATTTATTTGCGACACGCCTTGCCAGAATTCGGGTAATAACGAAATGCTGTAAAACACGCCCCCTAGGTAGGTAAGCGGTGTCAGTACGAACGTCGGCACAATCGAAATATCATCAAAGCTTCTCGCAAAAACCGCGTTAATAAAACCGCCAAGCGCGAACACAACCGCCGTCAGCATTACAACGCTCGCGGTAATCGCAACATTATGGATTTGCAGGTCAGTAAAACCTAGTGAAAGCAAAGTTACAATGAACCCCACAGCCAAACCACGTACCACACCACCCGTAACATACCCGAGTAAAACAACCCAATTTGGTACCGGCGACACAAGGATTTCCTCAATATTTTTTTGGAATTTTAGGCTAAAAAAGGAGGAGACAACATTCGAATATGAGTTAGTTATCACCGACATCATTATTAATCCGGGCACGATAAAATCCATATAGTCGTAGCCGTCCATTTCGCCAATTCTTGACCCGATTAAATTACCAAATATCACAAAATATAGAGCCATAGTAATGGCTGGTGGTAGAAGTGTCTGCGGCCATATCCGCATAAAGCGACGTATTTCCTTAACAACAATGGTCGAGAAAGCGATCCAGATTTGTCTAGCCGTCACAATACTTTCTCCTCAGAGTTGAGGTCCTGTCCTGAACTAACCAGCGATAAAAACAACTCCTCTAGGCGATTAGATTTTGTTCTAACCGAAGCAACTTGAAACTTATGATCAGTAATTGCATTGAAAAACGCGCTCATCGTCTGCGTACCTTGCATATCTACCTCTAATTGCCCTCCTGCATCTAAGCTGACATCGAAACCGGCTATTTCCGGTATTGTTTGCAACACGGGAATTGTTTCCATCACAAACGTTTGCTTATGCAGCTTACTCAGTAAAGCCTTCATACTCGTGTTTTCGAGAATGGTGCCGCGATCAATGATCGCAATGTTACGGCAAAGCTCCTCTGCTTCCTCAAGATAGTGAGTGGTGAGAATTATGGTGGTCCCCGCCTCATTAATATTACGCAAGAAACGCCACATAGAGCGACGTAGCTCAATATCGACGCCCGCCGTTGGTTCGTCAAGAATCAGCAACTTTGGCTTATGTACCAACGCTCGCGCAATCATCAGCCGCCGTTTCATTCCACCTGACAACATACGTGCTGGTTGCTCACGCTTATCCCATAAACCGAGCTCTTTCAGATAAATTTGTACCGTTGGCCAAGCTTCGCTCGCTTTAATACCGTAATAGCCAGCCTGCGTAATTAGTATATCTTGCACTTTTTCAAATTGATTAAAATTGACCTCTTGGGGAACCACACCCAAACATGTTTTCGCTTTTACCAACTCTGTATCTAGGTCATGACCAAAAACGCGCACCTCGCCCTCGCTCTTGTTCAACAGCGATGAGACAATACCTAATGTAGTCGATTTACCGGCGCCGTTCGGCCCAAGCAAAGCGAAAAAATCCCCCTGTTTAACCGATAATGAAACGTCTGATAACGCTTTATGGCCATTATCATAAGTTTTAGACAAATGTTTAATTTCGAGTGCTGCGGGCATCAATACATCCTAAATTGCGGGGAGAGTCACCGATTTGATACGTGTGTTGATTCATACGAATAGAATGGACCAATAGATTGAGGCAATCTGCTAAAAATCAATCCTGAACAGCCTAAATTTGAAAAACAAATGGCTTATCTCTTCGCGTAATGCCGAAGGAAAATCTCATCACCCATCTTTGCAATTTGCGCCGCTTGCATAGCTCTAAAAGAGGAAAGGAATTTTTCAGTTGAAAACTCTTTATTTAAGAAGCGATAAATAATATCTAAGGCTTCAATCGTGGATACCCCGTTGGGTTTTTGTTTGCGCAATACGTATTCACTTTTAAACCCCATTAAGCCCAAAACAGGCAACTTGTGCAGCCATGTGTTCTTCAACATCAACTCACGCGTGTTACGCCATGTACCATCGAGTGCGATCACACTGTCACATCCGAATGGTAAACGCTGATCTTGCTTTGACCCAGCAAGCAATGAAGGCAGCCAAGACTCCTCTTGATGCTCTGCGTAACTATGCGGCGCATATAATAGGACCGGAGAGCGTGCATTAAATTGTGCTAAGGCATAACGACACAAGGGCTCAGCAAAAAGCTGTCCAGTTAATAACCTTATGTTGCTGAGCGACCTCGCCGCAAGAATAGCCGAGCCTTTAGCGTGACGCGTCTCGTCCGTATGGCGAAGAACAAGGGTGGGTACAGCAGCCGTTTGCTGCTGTATATGTTCACATAAACAAATTTGGATGGCGCGCTCACAAACCGAGCAATAAGTGCGAGCCATGCGTCAACGTGACAGAGAAGCACTCAAATGCTTGAGGCTCCACTTAGATTTTGCCCCAGACAGTAGGTATGCATTTTCATCTACACCAAATGCGCCTTTTGGTAAACTTCCATTGATAAAAAGGCAGTCACTGTCTATTTTACCTTCATTCCATTCTTTGAGATCTAGGACTTTAGCCGAGCGAAGGGGTTTTTTATCCGCGTCGAGTATTAATATCAATTTTGGCTGCAGGCGACGATCGACATGATGACCGGTCACAATTCCTACATGTCGATTGCTTAACTCAACCAAGGTGCCCGTTGGATAAACACCGACCGCTTCAATGAGTTTTTCCACAAGATCTTGCTGAAAGGCGATATTTCGGAGCGCATAGAGTTGAGCGACAGCTTCCTGAGGCGAACAACCGCATGTATTTTCTCTCGGCGTGATCAAGTACTGATAGTAATCGACTAGACCGGCTATTTTGGCCATCAATGGAATTCGGTCTCCAGTTAGCCCTTTCGGAAAACCAGTGCCGTTATGTCGCTCTCGATGAAATTCAGCAATCGCAATAACGCCCTCGCCAATACCCTCCATCGTTTTTAAAATGCGCACACTTTCCGACACATATTGTTGATAATCTAACAATGCCTGACCTGACAAATTCTCCACATCGTCCAGTAACACTGGCGCAATTTTCATTTTACCAACCTGACAAAACAATACCCCCATTGCTAGGGTTTTAAGCAAGGGCTTGTCTAAACCCAGATGACGCCCTAATACTAAAGCCCAAATGGAGGAACGCACGACGTGCTGGTAGGCATGCAAATCGTAGTCACTCATTTTTGATAACCAAATCAAGGCATCAGGATTACGCGCCACACTTTCCACGAGCCCATCCGCCAATTGAGAAGTCTCTTTCAGTGAAATGTCGCCACCATTCTGAACAGTTTTAAAGACCCCTTGCATGGCTTCACACACATTTCGATGCAACTTCTTCGCTTTAGACACTTCTTTTTTGACAGTGTTGCTTACTTGATAACGACGGGGTTTCTTAATAACAAGCGGCGCGAGCTTGACAACCTTTCCCTCGTCCTCTGCTCGTTTAATTTTTGGAGCGCTAGATGAGCGAGCGACTTTTGATACCGACTTAGCTTTGGCTTTAGCTTCTGGTACCGAATTCGACGTGTAAGCGCTTTGGTTTTTAGTACGTAACGCGTCGACATAAACGTATCGGCAAAAGGGCCGCAGCGCTTTAATATCTTCTTCGTCACGGATATAAAAACCTTGCAGTGGAAAAGGTGTCTCATGCCAAGGCCGATCAAGTTCACAGACAAACATGCCGTCTTTCAGCGCTCGCACCTCTATCTTTACTTTTCCAGTCGCCATAATCTTTTATTCTGCCTTGCTGAGCGTGGCTTATGTATTCGCCTACGCAATTGTTATAATTTTAGCGAGTTCTTCCAGGGTCGCAAATAGACGAGTGCGAAGATAGCGTAGGTGCGACACTGTTGACATCTTTTCCGGAAACGCGTCTCGTTGCAACGACATAAGGCGTAACAGAGGGTTTCAAATAGTCTTGGTTCTTAAATTTTCGACCGAATTGACGACGGGTCTCTTTAGGCTGACAGGCAAGCGAGATAAGCACATCACCGTCGAGTTCTAGCAAGTTAGTCGCACCGGATCTATCAGTCACGGTTGCGCATACATCTCCGTTGTCTATCGGCAAACCACGCGGATCGGTATCAAGTGAAGCATTCCCACAGTAAGCAATACCACCCTCCTCAGCAGGCAGACAGCCCCGCAAGCGGTTCGATTGCTGATCATAGAAGCGTAAAATTCGGTCACTGCATTGCGTTTCAAGCACGAACGGCAGAGCTCTATAACGCTTTCCATCCCAGCCTTCAATTTCGGCAGTTTGCCAATAAATACGCACTTGACGTGCATCACCAGCCGAATTTTCAGCGGTAAAAACCCCGTAATGGGTTGTATAGAGTGTAGTGGCACAGGCATTTAGCAATACGACGCTCAACCCAAAAATAATCTTCGCAAAAAAGTTCATTGGATAGATAAATGACGGTAACTGAGGATAGATGAAAGCAAGCCTACCCTGATGTTTACCGCATTGGAAGTAAAGTTGAAATCTCCGCTTGACTTACCTTTCGGAAAAGATAATATTGCGAATAATTCGTATTAATGAATGTATTCTCATTAGTGCATTTATTCTCATTAATAGACGAATCCTTTCTAGCAGACACATAATAATCAAGGAATAGTATGAAAGCACAAATGAAAAAATTGATCGCTTCAACACTTATGTTAGCGGGCGTGACTTCAACAGCAAATGCGGCAGAAGAAGTAAACGTTTACTCTTATCGACAGCCTACGCTAATAGAACCTTTATTTGCTGGGTTCACTGAAGAAACGGGAATTAAGGTAAACGTCGTATTCGCGAAAAAAGGGTTGGCCGAACGCTTGGTAAATGAAGGTGCAAACTCACCTGCTGACCTAGTATTTACGGTTGATATTGGTCGTTTGAATGAAGTGGTTGAGAAAGGCGTTGTGCAAGCCGTGCAGTCTGAGACTTTAGAGAACAATATTCCTGCACAATACCGCGATCCAAAAGGCGAGTGGTTTGGTTTGACCCTCCGTACCCGTTCAATCTACGCATCAAAAGATCGGGTCAACTTAGATGACATTAAAAACTATGAAGACCTAGCCGACCCTATGTGGAAAGGTAAGATTTGTACACGCAGTGGTAAGCATGCCTACAACCTAGCACTATTTGCCTCGATGATTGCACATCACGGTGAAGCCGATACAGAAAAATGGTTAGAAGGTGTAAAAGCTAATTTGGCCCGTAAACCTCAGGGCAATGACCGGGCTCAAGTAAAAGCAATTAAAGAAGGTGTTTGTGACCTCTCATTAGGAAACAACTATTACTTCGGTAAAATGATTAATAACCCTGATCAAAAAGCATGGGCTGATGCCGTTACCCTTACTTTCCCAAATCAAGATAATCGCGGCACACATGTAAACATTAGCGGGATGGCATTAACGAAAGCATCGCCTAATAAAGCGAATGCAATCAAATTGATGGAGTATTTAACTGAAACGAAAGCGCAAACAATGTACGCCGAGGACAACTACGAATATCCAGTTAAACCTGGTGTAGCGCCTTCAGCATTGGTCGCCTCTTGGGGTTCCTTTAAAGCTGATGAACTTCCACTGAGTGAAATTGCTAACCTCCGTAAGACGGCTGCCAAATTAGTCGACAAAGTTGGCTTTGATCAGTAAGGTAGAAACGGATCAACGATAAAAAAGCGGCCTCGGCCGCTTTTTCTTTTTCAATACACCATACGCTTAAACAGGCTCAGCTTTGCAGTTATCGGGCACATTCAATAAACTGAAACTCAATATCCTGCCGCAAGACCGTCCATGGATTGCAAGTTCATTTATTATTGCCGCATTGGTCAGCCTCCCTGTCTTTGCGGTCTTATACCTAGCCTTGTCACCGGAGGAAAACGCCTGGCAACACCTGTATGACACTGTCCTACCGTACTATGTCAAAAACACAGCCATCTTGATGCTTGGTGTAGGTTCCTTAAGTTTTTTCATCGGAACCGGTGCAGCGTGGTTGGTCACACACTATGATTTTTATGGTAAACGCATATTAAGTTGGGCCCTCCTATTGCCCTTCGCTATGCCAGCCTATGTAATTGCCTACGTATATACCGACCTTTTAGAATATGCGGGTTTGGTTCAAGTCACTTTGCGTGAGCTGTTTAACTGGTCGTCTGGCGATTATTGGTTCCCAGAGATCAGATCGATGGGCGGTGCCATTTGGATGATGTCTTTGACCTTATACCCCTATGTCTACATGCTAGCGCGCGCTGCATTTCTCGAACAATCACTATCTTTATATCAGGCCTCACGCAGCCTAGGCTCCTCACCACTTGGCTTCTTTTTACGCGTATCGTTACCTATGGCACGTCCCGCAATAGCCGTAGGCCTTGCTTTAGTGCTAATGGAGACTTTGAATGACTTTGGTACTGTAGATTACTTTGCTGTGCAAACCATGACGGCGGGCCTCTACGACACTTGGCTAAATATGGGCAATTTAGGTGGCGCAGCACAAATTGCGATGGTCATGGTAATAACCGTCATCCTGTTAATTAATCTTGAACAATATTCACGACGCAAACAGAAACAGTTTAGCGCGCGTAACAGTGGGCGAAAAATGCCCGCGATTCCCGTCAAAGGAACAAAAGCATTCATCATTTTCCTTTTACTGTTATTTCCCGTCACCTTCGGTTTCTTAGTGCCCTTCGGTATCTTGTTAGATTTCGCTATTCGTTATTTCGAAACAAGTTGGAGCCAACGCTTTCTTGGTTATGCATGGAACAGTTTCAGTTTATCTATGGGTGCCGCAATACTGGCACTAGGCATCGGTATTTTATTAACCTATAGCAAACGAATGAATCAAAATATACTGACGCAGAGCTTTGTGCGTATATCGAGTCTGGGTTATGCGGTGCCCGGAGCGGTGCTGGCCGTTGGTATCATTGTGCCTTTTGCGGCATTTGATAATACGATTGATGCTTGGATGCGTGAACACGCCGGCGTGTCTACCGGCTTATTGCTGAGCGGTACCAGTTTCGCTGTACTATTCGCTTATACCGTAAGATTTTTAGCCGTCGCCTCAGGCGCGGTTGAATCGAGCTTAAGCAAAGTCACTTTAAATATGGATATGGCTTCCAGATCCCTTGGGAAAAGCGCGGGCGAGACACTTAAACTCATTCACATCCCCATTATCCGCCGTGGTGCCCTAACCGCTCTTCTTGTTGTGTTTGTTGATTGCATGAAAGAACTGCCCGCTACGCTTATTTTACGCCCCTTCAACTTCGAAACCTTAGCAACACATGTTTACCAATTCGCTTCTGACGAACTGCTCGAACAATGCGCGCTTTCAGCGCTGGTCATTGTAGTCGTCGGGATTATCCCTGTCATATTATTAGATAAGGCGATCCGACAAGATTAAACACGCATAACCTTGATTAGGCTGATCGACGTGATGCGTCAGCAAATATAAAAAAAGGAGGCCGATGCCTCCTTTTTTTGTTTATCTAACCGATCAGTACTATTCCCAGATTAATTTCTCGCGGCTTGCGTACCAACCGTCTATCTTGCTCTTGTAAGTGTCTTCAATCACATCACGCTTGATCTTCATCGTGGGCGTCAGAAAACCATTTTCGATATCCCACGTATCCTTCACCACAACCAAAAACTGCAGCGCTTCATGAGGATCAACCGTTGCATTCACCTTTTTCATAAGCTCCGGCAAACTCTTTTCGAGCTCCGCGCGAAAGGCCGGGTCATCTCGTTTCGGCAGGTCAGCTTCCGACAAATGTAACAACGCATGAGGTTGAGGACACTCTGCGCCAGCGACGCAAACAATTTCAAGCGCGTCATGCGACACCAATTTATTTTCTATCGGTGCTGGTGCAACATATTTGCCTTTACTCGTTTTAAATATCTCTTTGATTCGTCCGGTAATCTTCAGCCGTCCTTCAGAATCGATTTCACCCTTGTCACCCGTCAACAAGAAACCATCGTCTGTGAACGTTTCCTTGGTCTTATCCTCAGCCTTGTAGTAGCCCATCATATCCGCGGGGCTCTTCACCTCTATCTCGCCCTTCTCTGAAATTCTTTGCTCCACACCCGGCCAGGGTTCGCCCACATAACCCACTCTTGATCGACCAGGAAAGGAAATATGTGAATACGCAAAGTTCTCCGACATTCCATATCCCTCGAGTAGCTCTAAACCTAAGCCTCGATACCAATTAATAATATCCTCCGAGAGAGGCGCTGAGCCGCTAATAGCCAGCCGCGCATCTTGCAGACCAAGCCCGGTCAGTAATTTCTTCTTAACCACACCTGAAAGTATGGGGACTTTAAGTAATCGTCTGAGTTTCTTCGCCGGCATTTTCTGGAAAACACCTTGCTGAAACTTAGACCAGAGTCTCGGCACGGATACAAAGATCGTAGGCCGAGCACGCTGAATATCAGACACAAAGGTGTCGAGGGATTCTGCAAAATAGATTTCAAGGCCACTATTAATGGAAGCTTGTTCAACCACTGTTCGCTCAAAAACATGGGCAAGCGGCAGATAAGAAAGCATACGATCCTCTGGAGACAATTTTAAGGCCTTACGCGCGCCGCTGGCACCCGCGCCCATCGCATGAAAGGACAGCATAACGCCCTTGGGCCTTCCCGTACTACCTGAGGTATAAACGATAGATGCCATCTCATCTGCATCACGCACCGTTTCGCCCTGCATTGGCTCATGCTCTGCAATAATCTTATTCCACGTAGGGAAGTCATTTTCAGGACTCGTCGGATATGAGACACACGGAAGGTCTTCAGGAACGCCCGGCTTCATCATGTCCCAATCATCGAGCTTACCAACAAACAAAAGCTTCGCCTCGCTGTGCTCTAGAATGTAACTCACCGTATCGGCATTGAGAGTGGGATAGAGCGGCACAGTCACATGGCCGGCCATCCAAATAGCGATATCAGACATGATCCATTGCGCGCAATTCTTCGACAAAAGGCCAATGTTGCTTTTAGGTGGCAGGTCTAAAGAGACAAGGTAGCTCGCCATGCGACGTGCCTCGTCAACTGTCCGCGACCAGGTGTACTCTTCTACGACTCCGTTGCCAAGCGGCTGGGTCATATATAGTTTGTCGGAACGCTCTCGTTCCCAGTGGTAAATTCGATCTAGCGGGAGCTTAATATCGGAGGTAGTACTCATATGGACAGGCTGCCTTTCTGGGATTTCCGATTCTTACGACAAACTTTGTTCGCGTCGAATCTCGATTATTGTAATAAGCGTTGAATAATAAAAGGACTCGCGCAAAAATGAAATAAGAGATTAACAATAAGATAACAAATTATTGTTGATAGAAGGTATCAGCGCATAGGCGCCACGCGAAAACTGCCTTGCTTGGATAAAATCATCCGCACAAGGCGTTACGCTTTCGGCAAACACTATTCCCAAATGATGCGCTGCTTAGCAGCGTACCAGTTTACTATATTGCTTTCATAATTAGCTTCAATTGCATCGCGTTTTATTTTCATCGTTGGGGTTAAAAACCCGCCCTCAATCGTCCATGAATCTTTTACCACGACGACAAACTGCAATGCTTCGTGCGGATCAACGCTCGCATTTACGTTCTGAATAAGGGTCGTCATACCCGTTTCAAGGTTTTCTCTAAACGCAGGATCCTCTCTCTTTGGAAGCGCATCTTCCGACAGCATCAGCAAAGCATGAGGCTGCGGGCAATCTGCCCCAGATACACACACCACCTCAATGGCCTCATGGTTGACAAGTTTATTTTCAATCGGTGCAGGCGCCACATACTTACCTTTACTGGTTTTGAAGATTTCCTTGATGCGGCCCGTAATTTTTAGACGGCCCTGCTCATCTATTTCGCCCTTGTCTCCAGTCATTAAGAAACCATCTTCGGTTCGGGCTTCGCGCGTTTTTTCCTCATTTTTATAATAACCCATCATGTCACCTGGGCTCTTTACTTCAATTTCACCGATTGCAGAAATCCGTTGCTCAACGCCCGGTAATGGCTCACCAACATAACTGACGCGATCACGACCGCGGCGGGAAAAATGTGAGTAACCAAAATTCTCAGACATGCCATAGCCTTCTAACAACTCTAGGCCTAAACTTTTATACCAATTAATAATTTCCTCAGATAATGGCGCCGAACCGCTTCCTGCGAACCGACAATGCTCTAACCCTAAGCCGGTCAATACCTTCTTTTTAATTAAACCGGATACGACCGGAATCTTCAGCAATAAACTGAGCTTTTTAGGGGGTAACTTCTGGAACACGCCAAGCTGGAACTTAGACCAGAGCCGGGGAACAGAAATAAACAAGGTTGGCCGAGCGCGCTGTAAATCTTGCAAGAAGGTGGAAAGATCTTCTGCGAAGAAAATCTGATAACCAATAGATAATGATGTTTGCTCGACAACATAGCGCTCCATAACATGCGCTAACGGCAAGTAGGACAGCACTCGGTCACTGGCGCACATCTCTACTTCTTGTGCCGCACCCGCTGCCGCCTCGGCCATTGCTCTAAATGAGATCATCACGCCCTTCGGGCGCCCCGTACTACCCGAGGTGTAAACGATAGTTGCCATATCATCAGGCTCTCTCGCAACATCCTCTTGCAAGGGCTGATTTTCAGAAATAATCGTATCCCAAGTAGGAAAATCGTTTGGGGGGCTTAATGGAAAAGACAGACATGGCATCTCATCGGGTACACCCGGCTTCATCATGTCCCAGTCATCTAACTTTCCGACGAACAGCAGCTTAGCCTCACTATGCTCGAGCACATAATTAACAGTATCTGCGTTCAAAGTTGGATAGAGCGGCACGGTAACGTGGCCGGCCATCCAAATCGCTAAGTCTGTCATAATCCAATGCGCACAGTTCTTGGACAGTAAAGCAATGCGGCTACCCGGCTGCAATTCTAGGCTTTTTAGATAGGCTGCCATGCGACGCGCCTCACCGACCGCACGGTTCCATGTGTATTCTTGTACCACTCCGCCACCCATCGGCTGAGTTAAGTATAGCTCATCGGCCTTTGCTTTTTCCCATCGGTACACTTGCTCGAGTGGAGAAACGAGACTTGGTTTGTTATCCATATGAAATACCCAGAATATGATTTTTGTTATTGAATAAGCGGTCCCATCATAAGACAAATTCGTCTATTGAAAAAGAGGCTTTAAGCAAGCGACTTCTGGTGCAGAATAAACCCAGCCGAAGTGAATTCTTGACAGAGTACTCGAAAACAAAATAAAGCCAATAATGTATGCACTAGATCACGCTTCTCAATCGGACATTGAATTAACATTATTTAAAAGAATAATAAAAGTAATTAATATTGGGGAAAAACTATGCAATTGCATCAAGTTTTACCGCAGGTTGAGCTGAACACTCCCAAGTCTCGTTACACATGTATCGTGTGTAAAAAAGGGACGATGATTCCCGCGGTGCAAGAGGGTGAACCGGAGTACACTGACAACTTCATGTGTACAAATTGCCACCATCACGACACGATTCCCTCACGAGGGATCCTGACTATTCAATACCTCACGAGCCTGCTCGGTATGTTGATGTGCTTTTCGCTGCTTGTCGCGCAAGGGAGCGGGGCGCTAGATAGTTTTCGGCAAAGCGAGCATAGCGCTTCTATACAGGGGATAGGGTTAAGCTTACTGGCTGTCGCCTTTATATGTGGATTCAGCTATTTACTCAGTAAGGCAGTCGCTGGCCAAAAACAGCGCGCCGCTTACTTGAGAGTTAAAACAGACAAAAAGCCTACAACCATATAACGATTCCATTTTTTAAATGGCTCTGTATTGACGTCAGTAATTTTGTACAGCAACGGCCGACGAAAACTTTCGACCAAGGGCTTCAGACTATTTAACGCGTTATGCTTGGGAGCCTCGAAAAACGGAACGCCTAGCCTGCTCACAACGTAGAGAATGACCTCACCAAATAGACAGCTTAGACGTTTTCGACTTTATATCAGAAACAAGATTGCTAAAATAGATAGGGCAACCAAGCCCAGAAATAAAGGCCGAGCATTCACATTTTCTGAATACTTAGATTGATCAAAAGGTCGACGGTGCTTAAAGTCACTTGCTTTAATCTCGGGCGTTTGTTCACGATAACGCAGAAGAATATGGTTTGGGGATCTACTGGTCTCAAGACACTTATCTGACAACGCTTTTGAGCAGATATCTAAACTATCATAAGTAAAAAAAACATCTCTAATCTGTTCTTTTGACAAGACATCAGTCAAGTCATGAGAGCAAAGCAACAGGGTATCGCCGTCGTGAAACTCGCCCACCAACTTGGGTACACGATTCGCCCCCATACACTCCAAAAATTGCTTACCGTCACCTTGGGCAAAGCGATCATCAACATGGCTTTCGCCTGTTAACTGGCTAATCTCACCGCCTGCACCCAGCAAAAAAGCATGACTCTTGCCAGCCCAACACAAATCATAGTGTGACGAATGAATCTGCACGGCCACAGCTGTTATTAGACTGGTATGGTTGCTTTGCTCTTGATCGACCGCCAACTGTATTGCTTTGTCAGCCGCAACTACCGCGTCCTCAAGCTTATCACCCTGACTCACTTGTCTTTCTATTGTTTTAATCGCTAAGTCGCCGGCAAAAAGATTATCATCTCTCACCTCAGAATCTGAGACAACAGCCCATAAACCTATATCAGGTGCGTCTAAAACACCTGCTTTGTTTACCTCGCTCGCCTTTCCTTGGTGGCAACTTGATACAGACTCAAGCATTATTTCATCTCTTCTTTAATAATTAGCGTATCTCTGTCCTGCCGGCAAATTATAACGAACTTAATGAATACAGTGTCTTAACAAGCGTTTAGACACTGTATTCATTTCTTTTCTGCCCGCTTAGCTATATTTCTTTTAAAAGCGTTTGTAACCGATAAGTCTGACTTAACATTCGCAGCTAAGGTTGCCTCAAAATCGAGCGTATAGATTGCCTCATTGCAGCAGGCATATAGATGTATTAATTTTACAAACAAGCGAGAAAGGGGTAGCTGAGACAGCGCTAGCTCTTCTTTAGATAAAAGCCTTAAGCGCCTTTTTGTATTAATCGAATAAGGTAGACCAAAGCGTCATTTAACTCGCTAGCGACCATCTCGTCTTTATCCACGAGTAGCCAATGCACATGCACATTTGTCGGGTGCGAAATCCAACAAGCGTGCATGCCCGCCTCGCATGTATACCTCAAATAAGGATCGATACCCGACACATTAACTTTTTCTACGGTTAGAGATGGATGACCATTTTCAATAGACTTTGTTTGTACGACGATCTCATCATCCACGTTAGATATTCGGAATGAACGACTCGAATTCATCTCAGACTGTTTTAGCCTTGATCCGGTATAAGGGTGAGCTGCCAGCAAGCTATTGATTTGCTGAATTAACGCAAATTTTGGATCATCCGTCAGATATAAAGCCTGCAAGGCGCGAATGTAGCCATCACTTTTTTCAGATCTAAGCGCTGGTAACTGCAATAAAGCTGTTGGCTTTTCGGTTACTTCCAAGCCTTCTTGGGCTGTCAAACGACCCCGCACCGTTGTGATTAGCAACAGCGCCTGTTGATAAGAATCCGCTGCTTGACCACCCTCAATCACATAGTCTTCTAGACTTTCTTGCGCCAGCTTCATGTCACCCTGCTCGCTCAACACAACACCTTTCAAAAAGCGATACTCATTGGGTAAGTCGCGATCTAAGCTGTCTAACTGTTTTAACAAATCCGAAGCATTCGACCAGTCTGTTTCATGAATACTTTGCTCAAGTGCAAGCATTAAGCGCTTTGATTCATGTTCAATTGGCAAGCGCGTCTCAGCACCAGTAGACGATGAAAATAAACAACAAACGACTATAAACCGTGACAACAAACGTTTCATAAAACAAAGGATCTCAAAGTTACAGGTAACCTGATTAACTATTTAAGCCGAGAGCAAAAAGCAGAGCGGTCAGTGCTATCAAACAAAAATTTACACTAAAAAGTATAGCCCAGTAACCGATAGTGCCCTGTGTACGAAGGGTGTATAAATGTAACGCTAGTTGCTAATCGCTGTGCGCGCTTCATCCAGCATTGCTCGAACCACCTTATTCGACATAACTTGTGCAGGCTGCGGCGTCTGATCAACAGACTGCTCCGCCACAAGAATTACTTCTTCATCCACTTCATTGCGTTGCGCAATGAAACGTTCAGCAATCATGTCATCTGAAACTCGTGCTTCTAGAGTTGGAATATCGCGTCGGGTTGCTGGCGGCTCCGCACCAGCGAAAAACTCACCGATATAATCGTCCAAAATGTCTACGGTGGAAGAGTTTGCTTGCGAAACGTGTTGAGCGTGAGTGTTCGCAGCAGTCCCGATCTCGCTAACACGCCGAGCCGAACTGGACGGAGCTTGGTTAAATTTGCTAAGCGGGTCGGCTCCATGTATCTGCGCCGAGCGATCAAACGAATTTTGGCGCGCAGTGGATTTTCTATCGCCGTGCATTGCTAAATCAGAGTTCCCGAACTGCTCAGTCTCAGTGAACTGCGCGTAGCATTTAAATACTTGCAACGACATTGCGCCTAACAGCAACACCGTAATCCCTTCTAAAGCATGAATGAATGTAGCCATCAACATGGTGATAAGTCCGACCAAACAAATTTTTAGGTGAATTTGATACAAGTAATCTCTGCGCGGGATCACTGCCGAAATGAAGCAAAGGCCAGTGAAGCTCAGTCTTTGTTAATATTTTGAGAACAAGTAACAAGTAACGTGATAAAGACCATATCAAAAACGTTTGGTCAGGTCATCGCCAAATAGGTAATTTTTTATACTTTTGTTAACCACATTCCAGCTTTAGGTGTTGACCATTGAACTCGAAACTTATTGGTCGTCTTCAAGCGTATTCGATGCATCACCGTCCACTTTGTCTTGCAGTTCTGGGATCGCAATCGCCTCTAACCTATCAACCTCTATATCCGCGTGAATTTGCTCAATCTCCGGGATACTGCGCGTCACCTTACTTGACAGTTTCTGGAAACGATCCACTTTGCCATGCAAACCTTGCTGGCCCGCCAGTGCAACAACTGCAGCATTATATTGCTTATTCGCGGTTTGCATCGTTTGACCCAACTTTTGGAAGCGCTCTGCCAACGTACATACCTGGTTATACACATCACCGGCACGATCACCCAACTCGCGTGCTTCTTTGTTACTGCGCTCAATCATCCATAAATTGGCAACGGTTTTGAGAATAGGCATTAGCGTCGTATGTGACACCATTACCACCCCTTTTTGATAGCCATAATTAAACAGCTCTTTGCTATGCTTCATGGCTTCAATGTAGGCGGGCTCTATTGGCATGAACATCAACACAAAGCTGGGACTGCGCACACCGACCAGATTACTGTAATCTTTGCTCGCCAGATCATCGATATGATCTTTTACCGCACCTACATGCTGATCTAAAAAGCCTTGCATAACCTGTTCATCAGCGGCTGAATAAGCTTGCTCGTACGCAATCAATGAGACTTTGCTGTCGATAACAAGGTGTTTATCTCCCGGCAATTTAATTACAAAATCGGGGCGATATACCTTACCACTTTCATTTTTGTGGCTCGGTTGCGAATCATAATGATCGCCTTCCACCAGCCCTGCGTATTGAAGTGTTTTTTCTAACTGCAACTCCCCCCAATTACCGACCTTCTTCTTATCACCCTTCAAGGCTTGGGTAAGATTTCGTGCATCGGTTGTCATCGCTTGGTTGAGCTCACGCAATTGCTCAAGCTCTTTTTTCAAGAAACCTGACGCTTCATTATTTTCCTTGTGGATGCCATCGACACGTTGACGAAACTCGCTAATCTGCTCTCTAAACGGCTTCAGCATTTTATCTAAAGAGGCCTGGCTAGTATGGTCAAAGCTCTTGCCTTTCTCTTCAAATATTTTGTTCGCCAAGTTCTGGAATTCTTGTTCAAGTACACGCTTTTGGTCAGAGAAATCTTGTAACTGTTTTTGGTGCGACCGGTCTCTTTCCGTTAACGAGGCATCAAGGCGCGAATGCTTTTCAAGCAAAGACTGATACGCTTCTTGAAGCTGCTCTAACGCGCCCTGCGTCTTATCAATCTGCGCTCGCTGCTCACTATTCTGCGCTTGCTGCTCTTGGTATTTGGCAGAAGAGGCCTCAGAGGTCTTTTCAGCACTGAGCCGAAACTCTCGCTGTTCCTTTAGCTCCTCTATCAGATGGTCTGCTGCAAGTTTGTTACTAGCGAGTTCACGCTGAAGGCCCTCAATTTGGGTTTCTAGCGTGTGTTTCTCAAACTGAAGACTCTGTTCGCTACCTCTTGCTTGAGCGAGAAGCTGGCCTTGCTCGTCCAACATTTTCTGTCGATTTTGAACGTGTCGAAACATGAATAGACAGATCACTGAGGCGATAGCAACAATGGCCAGTACTAAATATAACCACTCTGGTAACGCCGCCAACTCCGCCATGCTTTAACTCTTATTTGGTGTTAGTTTTTCTCTCGTGCATCTCAAGCGAGTTGCGCAATACGTTGATCTAAATCCGCGAGGGTTTGCTCCATTAGGGCATGAACCCTCGCCATCAACTCATCTAAATCATCAATGGATAACCCTAAGGTAGGAATCGGCTCCATAATTTTTATCCGCGCATTGCCCGAGCGCCACTTACTAAAATTCAAGCGCCGCTTATAAGTACTGGCAACCACCGGGTAAATCGGTGCTTGTGCCTGAATCGCCATATGAAAGGCACCTTTTTTAAAGGGCGCCAAACCAGGGATTTTATTGCGCGTACCTTCTGCGAAGACCCAAATAGAGGTGCCTTTTTCTTTAATTGCTTGGGTAACTGCATCCATTTTCCCGATCGATTTCTTACTATTATTGCGATCGATCATTATATTGCCGGCCAGCCAATATACCTGACCGAAAAATGGAATATAAATCAAACTACGCTTGCCGACACTCACCGTATTTCGCGGTACATTAGCCCCGTGTACGAATAAATCTAAATTTGACTGATGGTTAGATACGACAACACCAGGGGCCATGTCCTGAAAGCGCTCCTTTCCCTCTGTTTTTAAATCAATACCCAAGATCTTAAGCCCTACAGCACTGAACATTTTTGCTGCAAGCCGGCTATTGTCTGGGTTAAAGGGCCGCAGTAAACACCCAAGGGCCCCCACCAGCGCAGCAACAACGAAATAACAGGCGAGCAAAACATAACGGCAAATACGAATCATAAATAAAGTATCGAAGGAAATGTGGCGGTCAGTATAAACATCTAGGCGCGCAGCGCCACCAAATTTGTACTGGGAGAAAACAAGCTCTAGTTAACCACAATACGAACGGGTATCCATTTGCTTTGAACCTGCCTAATGGTGCCTGCAGCATGAAGTTTTTCGATGACCTCATTCACTTTTTCCAGTAACACGGCATTGTCTTTTGCCACCGCCCATGCAATGCGCTCTTCTGTTAAAGGATGGTACAAACTGAGCAAGTCAGAAAATTCACTTTCCTGTGCAATACGCCAACTGGTTGGCGCATCATGAATAAAAAAATCGACCTCCCCTGCCCGCAAGGCAACAATACCCGCTTCAACATTGGCGAAGGCGAAAACCTCTGTCATACCAAGTTGCGCTTGCGCATATGCTTGACCAGTCGTTGCCTTTACAACTCCCACTTTCGTTTGTGGTTTTTTTATCGTTCCCGGGTAGGAAAGCTCGCCTGCCCTATCTAAGCGAATAATCGCCATCTGCCCAAGCGCCATGATTGGATTGGTAAAATCAACTATCTGCTGCCGCGCCGCAGTCATACTCAAACCGGCAACACCAATATCCGC
>ENA-OSET01000523-OSET01000523.1-sediment-metagenome-genome-assembly--contig:-NODE-523-length-42802-cov-3.879743_pt1 | contig 42802 bp, 30 predicted proteins | sample MGYA00237882_ERZ534229 | MGnify/ENA primary metagenome ERZ534229 (study PRJEB26408, sample SAMN06266212) | sediment metagenome | isolation source: Hudson Canyon methane seep mesocosm | place: USA:Hudson...
AACAAGGTTTCAAAACCCGCCTTGCGGGTGGTGCCTTTGGCCACACCCAAGAGTCGAACCTCGGTGATGCCCAGCTCATCCATCACGCCGCGGGCGGTGCTCAGCTGGCCCTTGCCGCCATCAATGAGTAATACATCGGGCAACTTGCCTTCGCCCTTCTGAATGCGAGTGTAGCGCCGAGTGAGGGCCTGCTCCATGGCTGCGTAATCATCGCCACCGGTGATGCCTTCAATATTAAACCGCCTGTAGTCAGACTTTAGCGGCCCGTTGGTATCAAACACCACACAGGAGGCCACCGTTAATTCGCCGCTGCTGTGACTGATATCAAAACACTCCAGGCGCTGGGGCATTTCATCCAGACCCATGGCGTCTTGCAAAAGCTCAAAACGCTTTAGCTGACTTTGTTTGCTGGCGAGTTTGGCCAGCAGATTTTGCCGGGCGGCTTCTAGCGCTAACTCTCGCCACTTGGCTCGGTGACTGCGCACCTTGTCGCTAACAGTTACCTGCTTTTTGGCCTGGGCGGTGAGCGCCTCAGCAATGACATCTTGATCTTCGGGGGCATCGGTAACGATGATTTCGGGCGGAACCTCTCGCCCGCCACTGCCAAAATAAAACTGGGGCAAAAAGGCACTCAGCACCTCTGCTTCTGTTTCTGCCAGTTTTTGCTGGGGGAAATAACTTTTGCTGCCCAGTATTCGCCCCTGACGAATGAACAATACATGCACACAAACGCCTCCGCCTTCTCTTGCGACGGCGATGATGTCAGCCTCTCCACTGCCAGCATCAATCGTTTGAGAGGCCTGCAAACGCCGCAGCGCAGAGATTTGATCGCGATATTCGGCAGCTGCCTCAAAATTCAGAGACTGGGAGGCCGCCTCCATTTGATCCGCCAGCTCTGTGGTGAGTTTTTCACTATCACCTTTAAGATAAAGTGCCGTGTGGCGTAAATCGCGCTGATAGTCCTCTTTAGAAACAAGCCCAACACAAGGGGCGCTGCAGCGTTTTATCTGATATTGCAGGCAGGGTCTGGAACGGTTTTTGTAAACGCTGTCTTCACACTGCCGAGTGCGAAAGGTTTTCTGCAAGAAGTCGAGACTGGTACGCACAGCCCCCACGTTTGGATAGGGGCCAAAATATTGCCCTTTCTTTTTCCGGGATCCACGGTGCAAGGACAAACGAGGAAAATCATCGTCTCCATCAGATATAAAGATATAGGGATAGGATTTGTCGTCGCGCAAAAGGATATTGTAAGGCGGACGCTGTGACTTGATCAGATTGTGTTCAAGAATCAGGGCCTCAGCCTCAGACTTGGTCACGGTCACTTCAATCTGCTGGATACGGGCAACCAACGCGACGGTTTTATTGCTTAAACCCGAGGCGCGAAAATAGCTCGAGACGCGGTTTTTAAGATTCTTGGCTTTGCCCACATACAAAATGGCCCCCGCTTCGTCATACATCTGATATACACCGGCCTGGGTCGTCAGCTGTTTGAGAAAGGTGGCGTGATCAAATACCTCTGAGGGCTTTGGGCTGTCGCCTGGATGAGTATGTAAGGGGGTGTCGGTCACAATATCCCAGCGCTGTTGCGATCTCAGTTTGCAATTCCGGCCTATTGTATATCATCGCCGGCCACAAGGTTTGATTTTTGAGTCAACAGGGTCAACTGTACATCGCTGTCGACATTGAGCTTATTGTATATTCGGTAACGATAGGTTTGAACCGTTTTTGGTGAAACGGCAAAACGCTGAGCAATCTCGCGAACAGAATACCCTCGGCTAATAGCCCGGGTGGTCTGCCACTCCCGTGCCGACAGGCGACTGAATACGTCCTGATCATCGCCACCCATTAGTGGCAGTTCAGCCAGTTTCTTAGCGACACTTTCACTCAGATGAATTTTTTGTCGAAAAACAGATTGCAGCGCGCTGCAAATCTCTGGGAACTCACTGTCTTTTGTCAGGACATTTCTGAACCCCCTCTGCACCCATCGCCTCACGGAAAAAGCACACAGCGCTACGTTCACTAAGAGGACTTTAGATGCGGAACACCGGGATCGTCGCAAAGCCTCCAACAGGCAAAGCTCTTTTGAAGTCTCGTCAAAAAGAATGACGTCTACCGTACGAGCGGATAAACACTCTTTGAGAGCAATTTCAGAATAAATACAATCTACCAGAGTAAATTGCTCTTGGCTCAGCATCAGGCTCTGTAAACAAGACAGGAAAGAACCGCGATCCCCTGCCAGCACCAGTCGAATTTTATTCACCACTTATTTCATCCTTGACTTCAATAGTGAAACCTCATTGTAGCGCTGACACCGCCCTGACAAAAGAATGGTTTTTAATGTAGTGCTAGAAAGAAATTCAGTCCTTAATACGACCTAAACCGGATTAACCCATCGAAAAGTTAAGTTTATTCGCGGACCAACAGCTTTGCTCGTTTTAGGCACCTGATGATGCCAATGTGTTTGTGTGGCGCCTTTCATTAACAACAAAGAGCCATGGGGAAGATCTATAGACTTCACAGGAAGCTGTCGTTGCTTCTGGTGCTTTAAAGAAAACCGTCTCACTGCACCCAGGCTAACGGAGGCGATTGCAGGTTCCACGCCCAACTCTTTTTCATCATCTGCGTGCCAACTGACGCTGTCGTCACCATTGCGGTAGAGGTTTGCCAATACACTGTTGAACCGCAAGCCGAGGCAATTCTGCAGCTCGTCTCGCAAGGTTTCCAGCTGTGGATTAAATTGTCGAGCGTCAAAATGAGCACCGGAATATTGATAAGGTGTTCCTTCGTCACCGTACCAGGCGTTCATTCGTGGGATCAGCACAGCCTTTCCATAGAGTTGAAGGGTCGACTGTCGCCAGTCGAGTGCATGCAAAAAATAGGAAAATAATTTGTCTGCTCGCTCCCCGGAAAGCCACTGGGGAAAATAGGTAATATCGGCATTGGGCAACGCGATCTCTTCGCCGCTATTGGGTGCAGGATCAAATAGAGAAAATTGAGACATAGTTACTTTTTCTCCTCGATTTTTCAGGGATAAATACGAGGTTCCATCTCCAGGTCAACCTGATAGCGATCGAAGACCTGGCTTTTGATGTGATCTGCCAACGCAATCAGAGCCCTGCCATCGCCTTCGCCGGTGTGTGTCAGCACCAATGCCTGTTGCGTGTGTACCGCCACACTCCCCTGCGTGTAACCTTTTAATCCAGCCTGATCAATCAGCCAGCCCGCGGCAAGTTTGGTTTTATTTTCACCGGCGGGATAACCCACAATGCCGGGAAAACGAGATTGCAAGTTAACGAAGGTTTCGTCGGGTACAATTGGGTTTTTGAAAAAGCTGCCGGCATTGGGAATCTCAGCGGGGTCAGGGAGCTTTGAACGGCGAATTTCACAGACGGTTTTAGCTACTACCTGCGGCGTAATGTCCGATGCGTTGCGGTCCGAAAGGGCTTGCATGAGTGCCGGGTAATTAATCTGAACCTCAGGAGATTTCTTTAACTTCAACGTGACCTGAGTAATTACATAACGATCGCGTAGACGTCCTTTAAACACACTGTCCCGGTAGGCAAATTGGCAAGCTTGTTTTTCAAAATTAACCAATACACGAGAGTTAACTTCCATTGCCTGTAATTCGAGAAAGACATCTTTTAATTCTACACCGTAAGCACCTATATTTTGGATAGGCGCAGCACCAACATTACCGGGAATAAGCGACAGATTTTCCAAGCCCCAATAATGGAAATTCAGGCAGTGACAGACCAGGTCATGCCAATTTTCGCCGGCCCCCACCTGCAGATAGACGTGCTCTTCGTCCTCTTCGATTACGTCAATACCGCTGTGTTTGATTTGAATAGCCAAACCTGGAAAATCATCCGCCAGAACCAGATTGCTACCACCCCCAAGAATCAGTAGTGGCAACTTTCCCTTATTGGCAAAAGAAAGTGCGGCGGCCAGCTCGTCATTATCGTGCACCTCAACAAAATATTTTGCGGTCGCCGCAATTGCCAAGGTATTGTGGGCTTGCAGATCATAGTCGGGAATAATGGGCACTAGGACTGAGCCCCTGAAAACAACTCCCGAACACGTTCCAGGTCTTCTGGGGTATCAACCCCGCCGGGCACTTGTTCAAACGCTTCAGCCACGTGTATAAATTCACCATTCCACAGTACACGCAGTTGCTCTAGACACTCAATCCGCTCTAGTGGAGCCGCATCCCAAGTAACAAAGCGATTCAGCAAGGCAACACGGTAGGCATATATACCAATATGCCTCTGACAGGGAAAACCTTCTGGCAGCTGATCACGATTGCTTGCGAAGTCATCCCGCGGCCAGGGAATAGGCGCTCGACTGAAATACAGTGCGATACCATCCTCTCGACTGACCACCTTCACCGCATTGGGATCTTGAAACACAGCTGCATCGTCAATTGGCTCACTTAACGTGGCAACACTTGCCTGGGGAGCGGCCGCCAAGTTTGCGGCCACCTGATCAATCACTGCGGGAGGAATCAGGGGCTCGTCCCCCTGAACATTCACCACAAGGTCTGTATCACTCAAACCTAGTTGCGCGGCCACTTCCTGCAGGCGATCGGTACCGGACTGATGGGAGTCTTTAGTCATACACACCGTGCCGCCAAAGGCTTTTACCGCCGATTCAATTCTCACATCATCCGTGGCTACAATAACTGCCTTCGCCCCGCTTTGCTGTGCACGCTCATACACGTGCTGAATCATCGGTTTACCCGCAATCTCCTCTAAGGGTTTTGCCGGGAGTCTGGTCGACGCATAACGCGACGGGATAACAACGTAGAAACTCATGTTAGTTATTCTCTAAATACAAACTGTAAGGTGTAGGGTAAACAATGGTTCAATTGTCAGACTGTAAACGCCGAACCTCTGCAAGGAATGCCGCCCAAAAAGGATCGGGCAAATGGGCGCTCACCGCCAGGTACCACCAGTGTTTACTGGCAAATGCCGCGCATTTAACCGCGTCTTTACCGGTCATTAATACGGTTGAATCAGCGGGAAGGTCTGTCGCCTGGTAATTGTGGTGATCGGCAAACGCTCGCGCTTCAAAGTGTAAACCTAAATTGTGTAAAGTATCAAAAAAGCGTTGGGGGTTTCCGATACCTGCAATCGCTTGCAATGGGTTCTCGCCTTTAAAGGCACTTAGGGGACGAGGCTCACCCTTCCCATCCACAGCGTGCCAACGCTCGGGCACCAGCGTCATTCCGTAGAGAGTGCTCACCGGCAACGGGCGTTGGTCGCGTGCCTCGCCGTTGACCACCACAAAATCAACTTCCTTCAGTCGACTCGGTGGCTCTCTCAGTGGGCCTGCAGGTAAACACAGATGATTTCCCAGTCCCCGGCTACCATCCACAACGGCTATTTCCAGCTGTCTGGGCAATCGATAGTGCTGAAGTCCGTCGTCACTGAGAATGACATCACAGTCATGACTCGCCAGCAAGGCGTTTAACACAGCATTGCGGTCCCGGCCCACGGCCAGAGGACAATCACTGGTGTGATAAATCATGTAAGGCTCATCACCCAGATCAGATGCAGTACTGCTCGGGCTGGCAAGCACAATCGCCTCTTGGGATTGTCGCCCGTACCCCCGGGAGATAACACCCGGCTTCATCCCGGCCTGTTGCAATTGTTTTACAAGCGCCATTAACAAAGGGGTTTTGCCGGTTCCACCGAGCGTAATATTGCCCACGACAATGACCGGCACCTTCGATTGAGGCGACTCCAGATTATTGACAATCAGTGTTTTTCGAAACCGACCAAGCAGCCAGAAAAGGCCACTCACTGGCCGCAACAAATGCAGCCACCAACGCCCCTCATACCAGGCATCCAGACAACGGCGTTGGAAGTCCATACTCAGGCGTCGGGTTCGGGGTTTTTAGTGGTGATGCTCAAATGCACAAAACCTAACTGCCCCGCCGCATCCATGGCACGCACAACCGCCTGATGGGGTGTTTTAGCATCGGCGCTAATGACCATTGGCAAACTGGTATCGCCCTCGGCGGTTTTTTCAATGGCCGTTTTAAGTGTTACCAGGGTGGTATTCACCACACTCTGGCCGTTAATGGCATAACTGCCATCGGCATTAATCAATATTTCAATCTGTTTCTTCTGCTCCACCATCGGTTCGCCATTACTTTCCGGCAAATCTAGGCTCAGGTGGGTTTCCTTGGTGAAGGTAGTCGACACCATAAAAAATATCAGCAGCAAAAACACCACATCAATCAAGGGTGTTAAATTGACGCCATCGTCTTCTTTTTTCTGTCGTTTAAATTGCACGCCATGGGTCTCGCTATGAACAGGTCTCGTTATGAACAGGTCTTTTTGATGGTTACAGGCTGAAGCCAGCCAATCGGCCTATACTCAGGCCGCCTTAGCCTCAACCCGGCGCTCGCTGTGTAGCGCATCGACCAGCTTGATAGCCTCCTGCTCCATGATGATCACCAAATTATCAACATGACGCTGGAAATAACGATGGGCCATCATTGCGGGTATCGCCACACACAAACCTGCCGCGGTAGTGACCAGAGCCTCCGAGATGCCACCCGCTAGCACGCCGGCATTACCCGTGCCTTCCAACATAATGGCGGTGAACACTTTGATCATGCCAAACACCGTTCCCAACAGACCGAGCAGGGGCGCAATAGCGGCAATAGTGCCCAGCGCACTCAGGTAGCGCTCCATTTCGTGAATGACGTGACTCGCGGCCTCCTCGATACTGTCTTTCATTACTTCTCTGCCATGGCGAGAGTTACTCAAACCCGCAGCAAGAATTTTGCCCAGTTGAGAAGACTGTTTCAGCATTTTTAACTTGGCCGCGTCCAGCTGGTTATTTTTAATCCAACTCCAAACTTCGCCCACCTGGTGTTTAGGGGCTATTTTCTGTGCGTTGAGGGTCCAGTAGCGCTCAATACTGATGGCAATCACAACAATTGAACAAATTATGATCGGCAGCATCAACCAACCACCCGATGCAACAATTTCAAACACACAACTCTCCTTGCTTTGTTTAGTTTGAACTGGACTCTAACACACCCGACGGGCTCTGATAACGGCCTACCTGGGAATAAGTGTGGCGTAGTCCCGATACCAGTAACGGGGATATTCCCGGCGCCACTCGCGCACCCTATAAGCGGGCTTGCCCTCCCCGCCACCGAACTCAAATTCCAGGGCGCCGGATGTAGCCGTTGACAGGGATTGACTACCCAAACGATGGTATCGAGCAACAACCTCCGGGTGCGGATGCCCATAGCGATTGCCGAACCCTGCACTGAATACAACCCAACGTGGGGCCCACACGGACAGCCAGGTATAAGAGGAGGAAGTCAGGCTACCGTGATGAGGTGCCAGCATTAGAGACAAAGACTCTGGCCAGTTTTTCTCACCGCCGGCAGCACCCGATGCAATGATATCAAACTCCCGGGTCCGCTCTATATCGCCACTGAGCAACACAGAGTGTCCTGCAGCCTCAATCAGCAGTACACAAGAATGATTATTCATTTGTGCACTTTCATTTGGCGCAGGCCCAAGAAAGCTGAACCGAACATCCTCTATTACCCAGGGCCTCCTATGGTGGCAAGCATCCGCCCCCTCCGACCTGATTTCCTCCTCTACAATGATTCCCGATTTGATTGCCCTGGCCCCGCCGGCATGGTCGTTGTCCTCATGGCTAACAATTAAATAATGAAGTGTCTTAACTCCACGGTATTTGAGATACGGCAAAATGATGTCCCTGCCCGAATCAAACCCATCATTGAAACTCGGCCCAGTGTCATACAAGAGATTCTGAGTGTTTGTCTGGATGTGAACAGCCAATCCCTGCCCAACATCGAGTACCGTTACCCTTAAGTATATATTCTTGCTTTCATCGATGTGATTAAGGATTTTGTTGCCTGATGGGTCTCCAACAACTAGTGGCAAAAACCCTAACAAACCAAACCATCGCCCCGGTACTCCTCGTGGCAATAGACAAAGAAACGCGCCCAGCCCCGCACAGGCCAATACTCGAAAAGATCCAGGCTCTGGCACCGCCCAAAATGAAGCCCCAGAATGTGTATTGATCCAGTTAAGGTAGCTCAACAACAGGGCTAACAACTCTCGAACAACTAAAAAGCCCTTGAGGGCGTAAACCTCAGCCCCCAAGAAAATACTCTCCGCCACTAATAGTAATGTGCTGAAGAAAATTCCTGGCACAATCAGGAAACTGACCGCCGGAATGGCCAGCAAATTTGCAACGGGCGCCATCAGAGCGATATGACCAATGTAGACACTGACTGGCACACACAAACCGATAAACAACACCCACTGTGCACGCAAAAAAGCAAAGAAGCGGCGCTCTCCTCGCCGGCCACTGAAAGCAAACAGCAGACAGCCAACGGCGAGAAACGATAGCCAGAACCCACCATCGAGCACCGCGAGTGGATCGACAAACAGCGCAATCACCAATGCCCAGAGCAAACAGTAAAATCCAGACTGAGGCCTGTCGAACAGCTTCGAGAACTGGAAGACAAACAACATGGTAAATGCGCGAACAGTAGACAAACTAAAACCCGCGAGCGCACTGTAAAAGAGTGCACACAAGAGGGATAAACAGGCAGAACAGACCATGGGGGTGATTCTGCCTGAAAAAGGATTTATCAAACGTCCGATGACTGCCCCAAAATAATGCCCAAACAAAGCAGCTATGCCGATATGCATGCCGGAGATGGCCATCAGGTGGAGAGTGCCGGTATTGCGCAACAGCGTTGATGCATCATCACTCATCCTCGACCTATCGCCAATCAGCAAAGCAAACATCAGCGCATCGAGCGCCGGCCTGGGGGTGTGAGTTGATAGAAGCTGCTCAATTTGTGTAATGATGTCTAAGCGCAAACGGTCGATCGACCAGCGATAATGCTCCCGCCCACCCAGGTCCTCGGTGACATATCCTACGGCCCCCACCCCTTGCCCCATCAACCAGGCCTGATAGTCAAAACCGCCCGGATTGACGAGCCCTCGGGGTCGCTTAAGCCTGACACGAAAGTTGCGAAGGTCTCCGGGGAGAATGGTTTTAATAGCCGTCCCGCTTTTATCCAAAGGAGCACGCCAAGACAGCCTCAGCTTCTTTAGGTTTAGGATCAGTGACCGCTGCTCCTCATTGGCCGTCGTCACTTCCTCTCCGGAACTCAATCCGATTGGCGCAAAGTAAAATCGCCACCGCTCCCCCTCCCAAATGGGCAGACCTATAATTTCCCCTTCGATAGCCAACTCTACTTTGTTCATATTGGGAGGTAACAAATGCGCCATTAACTGATGAGCCATGACACTTCCTGCCAGCACTCCCCCAAGCAGGCCCATGCTCCCGATACTCCCAGCTTTGATCACCCAGTGCACAACAGGCGTTTTGCTCCGACTCAAGGCCAGTGCTATGGTTGCCATTGATAAAAATGCCAGCGATAGACTCAAAAGCTCCACTACCGACGGCAGCCGAGAAAACATCGGAATTGACATCATGCCCGCAGCGAAGGAAGAAAGTATCAGCAACATAGAACCTTCCCTGGTTATGTTTAACTGAAAGGATACGCCTCCTGAAACATCTATTGATCATATATCACAGCCAGAGCGGTAATACGGAGCAGTTGGCACAGGCAGCGCTGCGTGGCGCGGAGTCTGAAGAGGACACGGAAACCCGTCTGATACGTGCTTTTGATGCCACGTTAGAGGACTTATTGTGGTGTGACGGCTTGCTTTTGGGCACACCGGAAAACTTCGGTTACATGAGTGGAGCACTGAAAGACTTCTTCGACCGAACCTATTACCCCGCTGAGCCCTATGCGCTGAACCGCCCCTATGGGCTCTTTGTATCCGCTGGCAATGACGGCCGGGGTGCGGTGCGCGAAATCGACAGAATCATGCTGGGTTATCCCATGAAACCCGTTTGTGAGGCCTTCATTGCAAGGGGGGAAATCACTTCTGAGCATCTGCAGAAAGCGGAAGAATTAGGACAAACACTCGCTTCGGGACTGGCTTTTGGCGTGTTTTAGAGGACAAACCGCTCGATAGTTGCACTGAACAGGCATTTTAAAGCCATCAGCTGAGCGAATATGTCTATTAATTTTGTATAATATGTCATTTTTAAATCACATATATTCGAAAAATTTTGATATTTAACAATAGCTTAAGCGTCATACTTGCAAATACTTCTAGGCAAAATCGACTTCACATTATAAATAACGACCTGTAAAATCTCACACCAGCTCGTTAAATGACGTGAACTGACGTCGAAGCGCTACACTCAAAGAGTTCAGCCGGAAACCAAAACCATGACAGAGAAATCCTACGCCTCACTAGACAACCCCTTCGAAACCGATCGGGAAATTGAATTCAGCGTGCCGGGTCAGGCCAGTTATGCGCCTGGGCTCTATGAAGAAACTCTTAAGAAAGGTCACGCGCTTCAGCAGCGACCTAAACAGGCCGCTGGTGTTACCAGCATTGAGCGTCAGCACCAGAAAAAACGGATGACCATCTGGGAGCGCATTCAAGTGCTCACCGATGAAGAACCTACAATCCTATTTCAGAATTGGGGCAAAAACCTGGATGGCGCTTCGTTGGTCACCGCCATTATCAAGGTCAACGGTCGCGACGTCGCACTATACGGTCACGACTTTACCGTGCGTGCGGGCTCTATGGACGCAACCAACGGTAAAAAGCTGGCTCGACTGTTTGAACTGGCGGGCAAACGCAAAATCCCCCTCGTAGGGCTCAACGACAGTGCCGGGGCTTATGTGCCCGCAGGCGTGGGAGGCCTGGACGGCTACGCAGAAGCCTTCACCGCCCTGCGAAAAATCAGCGGCGTGGTGCCAAGCCTGATGTGCATGTTTGGTTTTAACGCCGGCGGTGGCTCCTATCTGCCCCGCCAAGGCAGTTTCCTGATCCAGCCTAACGATACTTTTTTTGGCCTCACCGGTACGGGTGTGGTCAAGTCAGTGTTAGGTGAAGATGTCACGCCCGACGAATTGGGTGGACCGGGCGTACACAGCCAGTCGGGTGTTACCGATTTTGTTGTGCCGGACGAGGTCAGTGCGCTGCGCAAGGTTAAGGAGTTGTTAAACTACCTGCCAAACAATCACGGTGAGCTCGCGCCATTTCAAGCAACCTCTGACCCCATCGATCGCAAAACCTGGGATATCGACATTCTGCTGAAAAAAGCGTTTAACTCACCCAGTGGGTTTAATACTCCCTTTGATGTTTCCATTATGATTCAGCAGCTGTGTGACCACGGTGACTTTTTTGAAATACAGCCGGAGCGCGCCCGCAACACCATCACAGCACTGGGTCGCATGGGAGGCAATGTGATTGGTTTTGTGGCCAATAACAGCGCGGTTTCCTCGGGGCAAATTGACATTGCCGCCGCCTATAAAAACGCACGCTTTATCCGCTTTTGCAATCTTTACAACATTCCTGTCATCTTCATGGAAGATACAACGGGCTTTGTACCGGGCCGCGAGCAAGAATCAGCCGGTATTGTTCAGGCCGGCCGGGCGATGCTCGATGCCATTATCGACTTGCGCACTCCGCGGTTTTTGCTGCTGATCCGCAATGCCTTTGGCGGTGCCTATGCCTCCTACAATAACTACCCCACCGGGGCCGATTTTGTCATTGCACTGCCAACAACTCGTGCTGCAGTGATGGGGCCGGCGGGCATCGAATTTGTTTACAAAAACGAACTTCGTCAGATTCGGGCCAAACAAAGTTCTCGTATTGCTGACCTACAAGGCGGCTTTATCAACGAGGGGATGGATGAAACACAAGCCCTGTCGGCTGCCAATGAACAGGCCGCCCAGGAAACCAAAGCACAAGAAGCCGAACTGGCTGCCCGCTACGAAGCTGAACTGATGAACCCCAATGAAGCGCTGAGCCTCGGTTCAATCTCTCAAATTGTAATGCCAAGTGATTTGCGCAAAGTACTAGGCGAAAACATGGCCTTCCACCTGCGACATTACCAACCTGAACCCTTCCAGGGCGTGCAGCGGGAGTTCCACTAATGAGTGTTTTTACAACGATCACAGAGGGTCAGGCTGTGCCAGCAAACAACAATTTTTATTCCAATAACCCACTGATTCACAAAAATCGGCAGCGGGAGCGGTCTGACGCCGCCTGGACCCGATCGTTTAGCTGCACCGACATTCGCCCACTGATCATCTGTCGCGGCCCTATCCGCAAAGAAGCGATGGACGTATTCACGGAAATGGGGATTCAGCACTTTGGCATTTTGTTGTCAGAAAAAGACTCTATTGTTTATCAAAATGCCCTGGCCCCCGAACTTCGCCAACTCACCGACCCTTCGCGTGTTCACCGTGTGCCCGACTACACCGGTGCAGATAAAGAAGAGCGCAATGTGCGCATTGAACAAATTATTGCGATTGCCAGAGAGAATAATTACAACGCCATTTTTACGGGTTACGGCTTTATGGCCGAAGACGAGACCATGGTCAGCGCGATGGAAGCGGCCGGCTTGAACTTCATTGGCCCCTGCTCACAAACCGTGCACAGCGCCGGCCTTAAAGATGAAGCCAAACGCACCGCTTTAAAAGTAGGTGTGAGTGTTACACCCGGAATCGACAATGCGTCTGCCATTACGCTCCTGAAAAAACACAGCGATATTGCCGCGTTGAAACAAGTGGTGAGTGAAAATGAATTAAATTTGGACACAGCGATTCTGGATCAAGCTGATGTCAGCCTGGAAGACAAAGCCGATCGCGTGCTGGCGGCCGGCTACCAAAAAGGCATTGACCTTTACACCATCGACGAACTCTCAGAAACCATTCGCGAGCAAGTCATTGAGATGGGCCGTGAATATCCAGACAATCGAGTCCGCCTGAAAGCAATCGGCGGTGGTGGCGGCAAGGGCCAACTCATTCTTCTGCCACCTTCTAACTACGAAGGTGATCTTGAATCCAGACTGGAGCAAGCCGCAGCAAAAGCGCCATCACTGGTATTGGAAATACTAAACGAAGTCAAAACCACCGGCGTTGGCGATAACAAAAACGTCTTGGTAGAGCTGAACATTGAAACCACTCGCCACCAGGAAATTCAGGTTATTGGCAATGGCAGCTGGTGCCTGGCCATGGGTGGCCGGGATTGCTCTTTGCAGATGCACGAACAAAAGCTGCTCGAAGTCTCTGTGACAACTGAAGATCTAGAAGGCGCACTGGCAGAAGTTGAAGCTCAGGGCAATGCCGACGAAGTGAACATTCTCAAACAAGACATCAAAACACTTCAGGCCATGGAGCAGGAATCCGAGCGTTTTGGCGTGGCCGTTGGCCTGGACTCGGTCTCTACCTTTGAGTGTATTGTCGACCGCGACAAACACTTTTTCATGGAAATGAACACACGAATTCAAGTAGAGCACCGTGTGAGTGAATTGTGCTATCAATTGAAATTCGTCAACCCTGACGATAATGAAGACTGCTTTGTAGTGAATTCCTTGGTTGAAGCCATGGTATTACTGGCCGCTCACGGAAAGAAACTACCTAAACCAGAAAGAGTATTACGTCATCACGCCTCTCTTGAGGCTCGACTGAATGCGACCAACCAAGCATTATCTCCCCATGCTGGCGGCCTTATCGAAAACTGGTCAGATGCAACAGAAGATGAGATTCGGGACGATCAAGGCATTAGTCTTCATAACCCTGATACCGATGTATTCATGAGCTATCACTTAGCCGGCGCCTACGACAGCAACATTGCATTACTACTCACAGTAGGAAACAATCGTCTAGATAGCTTTCATCGCATGGCAGAGATATTGCGTACAACTAAGCTAGAAGGGAAAGATCTCGGGACTAATCTCGAATTCCACTATGGTTTAGTCAACTGGATTATGGGCAATAACATAAATGCCCGACCAACAACTCAATTTATTGTTCCATATTTAACAGCCGTCGGTGCACTTAAAGAACATGCCCTGCAAATTGACCTTCTCTATATCTATTCGAAACTAAACCAGGCTCAAATAGGCTCACTCAAATCAGATGAAGATAAGTCATCACTAAAAAGCGTACTCCAAAGAAAGCAGATTCTGTTATCCCGCCCTATTGAATTATTACTATCAGAACCGCACAAACTTTCTGGCTGGCTTGGTATTAATCAAAAGAACTTCAGCATCTCCGACAAAGGTATCATTACTTGGTTAAGCAACCCTATTGAAGTATTAAACAATACCTATCACTTTTTGAATATGAATTTCCGCCCTAATTCAAACAGCAAGCACCCTGCTGCAAGTATGATTTGGGATCATGACCAAGAAGTATTGAGCGATGCCTTGTCGTTCTATGAAAGCCTGGCTGAACATGTTGATACCACAGACTTTGTCGCGCTAGACAAAACGATTAAAGGCAAAGCACCGGCTTCAATCGATCAAGAAATGTGGCAAAAAATTCAAGCGGCCCATAATGGCTACCAAGCAGGCAATGAAATACTGTCATTGCTGCCATATATTGCACATGCGACCAAGTTCTTCGATCTACACGTCACAGACGACCTGAGCATACATATACCTAAGAATCTCTTCGACAACGATTATCAAACTGCAATGGCCAAAGTACTCGTACCACCGCCTGTCGCGAAAAGCGATGAAATACTGGCTAGCTCTGGCGGTATGTTTTACGCCTGCGAAGCGCCTGGCATGCCACCATTTGTCGAAGTAGGGCAACACTTTGAAACAGGGCAACCATTATATATCGTCGAAGTCATGAAAATGTTCAACAAGATAAAAGCACCGTTCTCTGGCACGATTGCCAAAATACTTGTCGAAGATGATGGCGCCATCATTAAAAAAGGCCAGCCACTGTACAAGATCGTCCCTGACGAAAAAATCGTGACTGAATCACCTGAAGAAATCGAATCTCGAAAGATCAAAGCGAGCGATAAATTTCTTAAGCAAATAGCATAAGTATTGGAGAAAGACATGATCACAGGCTTAGACCATATTGCCATCGCCGTGCCTGATTTAGACAAGGCGATCGAACGTTTCTCGGTAGACTTCGGACTCGACTTGAAAGGTAGAGAAGACGTACCAAGTGCGAAAACCAGCGCCGCTTTTTTGCCTATCAAGCAATCGAACATTGAACTTGTTCACCCTCTCAACGGAGAGGGTCCGGTTCAAAAGTATCTCGATAAGAAAGGCGGTGGTATTCACCATCTTTGCTTCAGAAGTGACGACATCGATGCAGATGTAGAGCGACTAAAAAAGAAAGGCTATGAATTTTTATCGGAGGCTCCCACATTGGGAGCACACAATAGCATGGTGATTTTTATTCACCCGAAGAGTGCAGACGGAGTGCTTATCGAAATCAATCAACCTAGAGACTAAATCGTATTTTCTGAGAACTCGCAGAAAAAACCTTATAACGACTAGTAACTAACCTTTTTTGGACGCTCTTATGCCCGACAAGAATCCTGATCTAACTTCCTGGGAAGCACTAGCGACCAAACAGATGAAAGGTTGTACTCCCGAAGAAATGACCTGGCTAACGCCTGAAAATGTACCCGTGAAGGTTTTATATACTCAAGAGGATATTAAGGATTTAGAGTACACAAACACCTTACCGGGTATGGCGCCTTATGTTCGCGGCCCAATGGCAACTATGTATGCTGGACGGCCTTGGACCATTAGACAATACGCCGGTTTTTCTACTGCTGAAGAATCAAATGCCTTTTACCGTAAGAATCTGAAAGCAGGTGCACAGGGCGTATCAGTCGCCTTTGATCTTGCTACTCACCGAGGCTACGATTCAGACCACCCTAGAGTCACTGGTGACGTTGGTAAAGCGGGTGTTGCCATTGATTCTGTTGAAGATATGAAAATTCTTTTTGATGAAATACCTTTAGATAAAGTATCAGTGTCGATGACAATGAACGGCGCAGTACTGCCGATTCTTGCAAGCTATATAGTCGCTGCAGAAGAACAGGGTGTCGACCAAAAAGCGCTTTCTGGCACAATTCAGAATGACATTCTGAAAGAGTTTATGGTTCGTAATACCTATATTTACCCTCCCGCACCATCGATGAAAATTATTGGCGATATTATTGCCTACACCTCTGAAAATATGCCCCGCTTCAACAGTATTTCTATTTCGGGCTACCATATACAAGAAGCTGGAGCCGATGCGACATTAGAACTCGCCTATACCTTGAGTGATGGCCGAGAATACGTAAGAACAGCAATAAATACAGGCTTAGATGTCGATGCTTTTGCGCCTCGCCTTTCGTTTTTCTGGGGCATTGGTATGAATTTCTACATGGAAATCGCCAAACTACGCGCCGGACGGCTGCTTTGGCACCGCATTATGAGCGAATTCAAACCAAAGAATGCGAAGTCGTCCATGCTCCGTACTCATTCACAGACTTCAGGCTGGTCGCTGACCGAACAAGACCCCTACAATAACGTCGTGAGAACCACCATTGAGGCGATGGCTGCGGTGTTTGGTGGAACGCAGTCTCTACATACAAATGCACTAGACGAAGCAGTCGCCCTTCCGACTGAATTTTCAGCAAGAATAGCCAGGAACACTCAAATAATTATTCAAGAAGAAACTGGTATTCCACAAGTGGCCGACCCATGGGGCGGCTCTTATATGATGGAAAGCCTTACCCAGCAAATCGCAGATAAAGCATGGGAATTGATAGAAGAAATCGAAGCCAAGGGTGGAATGGCAAAAGCCATCGAACAAGGTATTCCTAAACTACGAATCGAAGAAAGTGCCGCTAAAAAACAAGCAAGAATTGATCGAGGTGAAGACGTTATCGTCGGCGTCAACAAATACCAATTAGAGAAAGAAGACGAGTTGGATATTCTCGAAGTCGACAACGTTGCTGTAAGAGACTCTCAAATCCAACGGTTAAATAGCATTCGCGAGAAAAGATCTTCTTCAGACGTAAGCGACGCACTATCGGCTATTACATCGGCCGCAAAATCAGGTCAGGGTAACTTACTCGACCTAAGTATTAAGGCCGCTCGGATGCGCGCAACAGTTGGTGAAATATCTGACGCAATGGAAGACGTATTTGGACGTTTCCAGGCAGAATCTAAAACGATAAGTGGCGTGTATGGCTCTTCTTACAATCAAGATGAAGACTGGAAAAATATTCAACAAGACATTAACAGTTTCGAGCAGAAGACAGGCAGAAGACCCCGAATGTTAGTTTGCAAAATGGGTCAAGACGGCCATGATCGCGGCGCTAAAATCATTGCCACAGCATTTGCAGATGTGGGCTTCGATATCGATTTATCGCCTATGTTTTCGACACCTGAAGAGGTAGCAAAACAGGCGATTGAAAATGATGTTCATGCCATCGGCGTTAGCTCTCAAGCTGCTGGGCACAAAACCTTAATTCCTGCTCTAATTTCAGAATTGAAAGCCAACGGTGCGAACGACATCATCGTTATTGCTGGTGGCGTCATTCCTAAACAAGACTATGATGAATTATACAAGTCAGGCGTTAAGGGTATCTTCGGGCCAGGCACGAAGGTTCCCCAGAGTGCACGAGAAGTACTCGATGCCATTGTAAAATCAAGCGCCTAAACCCACTAATTCGTACATAATTATTCACGATGAAGATAGATCTAGAACAGCTCAAAAAAGGACAACGACGCGCCTTGGCTAAATCGATCACACTAATCGAAAGTAAGCTGGATGAAGACAGAGAGCTCGCTCAAAACTTGTTAAACCAAGTTCTCCCCCATACTGGAAACAGTATTCGAATAGGAATCAGTGGCGTTCCTGGTGTTGGCAAGTCGACCTTTATTGAAGCATTTGGCCTCTATTTGATATCGCGTGGAAAGAAGGTCGCAGTACTTGCTGTCGACCCAAGTTCTCCCATTCGAGGTGGAAGCATTCTCGGCGATAAAACGCGTATGGAATATCTTTCTAGAGAAGAGAACGCATTTATTCGCCCAAGCCCATCGGAAGGTACTTTAGGCGGCGTTGCACAAAAAACCCGTGAATCTATGTTACTTTGCGAAGCCGCAGGGTATGACGTAATACTGGTAGAAACCGTAGGCGTAGGCCAGTCAGAATATGAAGTTTCTTCCATGGTCGACTTCTTTTTGGTACTAATGCTTCCCAATGCGGGAGATGAGCTTCAAGGTATCAAGCGCGGCATCCTAGAACTCGCCAACGCACTCGTTATCAATAAAAGTGATAGTGGTAATGAAATACAAGCAGAAAATACGCAACGCCACTACACCAATGCTCTCCACTTACTTCAAACAGATGAACCATGGCAAACCAAGGTCATGACCTGCTCGGCATTAGAAAATCAGAAGATTGATGAAGTATGGCAAATGATTGAAGAGTTTACATATCAATGTAAACAGCCGGTGAAAGAGAATAAACCCACAGCCTTCGGACTAAAACGTGCCTCACAAAATCAAAAATGGTTCGAAATGCTCATTCAAGAGATGATGCAGCGAAAGCTAAGTCAGAACACAAATGTCAAAACGCACTACCCTGCATTGTCAAAAGCAGTCCTAGAAAATGAAATTACACCCTACTTAGCAGCACAAAAAATCATCGCACTGCTAAGTTAGTATAAAAACCACCCTGTAGTCACAAGCTGAAATATACTATTCATTCCGACTCTCGATCCCTAAACCCGATCAAGTACAAGACTGCATCCAACCCCAAATTTGAGATCGCATGGCGGGCCGACTCTTTAACTAGTGGCTTAGCTCTGAACGCGACACCTAAGCCTGCCCTACTAAGCATAGGCAGATCATTCGCACCGTCGCCAACCGCTATAACTTGCTGGCGACCGATTTTCTCTTTCTCCGCTAACTCATCGAGTAATGCAGCTTTACGCTGTCCGTCAACCACCTGACCTTTAACCCGCCCTGTCACCTTTCCATTCTTGATCTCAAGCTCATTCGCATAGATATAATCAATACCCAGTTTCTCTTGAAGACCTCGTGCAAAATACGTAAATCCGCCAGATAGTATTGCTGTTTTGTACCCTAGACTCTTAAGCGTTGAAATTAAACGCTCAGCACCTTCAGTTAGCTTTAGGCGCTTCGCAACCGTCTCCAAAACATCTTCACTTAGCCCTTCGAGCAAACCTACTCGCCTCGCAAAACTTTCTGTAAAATCTATTTCGCCTCGCATCGCCTGCTCTGTAATTGCAGACACTTGCTCGCCAACACCCGCCTCTTTTGCCAGCTCATCAATGACCTCTGCCTCAATCAACGTTGAATCCATATCGAATACAACCAAGCGTCTATTTCGTCTATAAATAGAATCTTCTTGAAAAGCAATATCTACATTAAGCTCACTGGAAATCTGCAAGAACTCTTCACGCAAACGATTGATATCAAGTGCCGTACCACGCACCGAAAACTCAATACATGCTTGGTTCGATTGCAAATCAACATCTAAAGAACGACGCCCAGATAAGCGTGTAATATTGTCAATATTAAGACCGTGTGCTGCGGTAATTTTAGAAACCTTGGCTATTTGCTCAGCAGTAATCGACCGAGACAGGAGTGTAACAATGTAGCGGGCCTTGCCAGTCCCCTCGACCCACTCAGCGTATTCCTTGACACTGACAGGCTTGAAAGTAACCTGTAAGTCTAGCTCATGCATTCGAAATAATAGTTCTTTCAACACACCCGACGAATCACTTTCGCTAGGAACTTCTACCAAAATGCCCCAAGTCAAATGATCATGAATAACGGCTTGCCCTATATCCAATATTCTAAGATTGTACTGAGCCATAATGTCTGTAATTTCAGACGTCAAACCTGATTTGTCACGCCCAGAAACATTGATAAGAATTATTTCATTCAATGAACTCACCCTTCACCATCGTTAATATTTGAATTGTCTTGTTCATCCTGGCTGGAACGTTTCGATTCTGGTTTCAGAACTTCCATTCGATCCACCTTCTGCAATCCTCTTGGCAATTTATGCCCTCTACGCCCTCTTTCTCCGACATAGTGAGTAAGGTCAGAAAATCGAAGCTTCAAATGACGTTTGCCAGAATAAATTACCAGATGATCCTCTTCGGTGAATAAGGTTGCTGATACCATCCACTCATCACCACTGAGTACTCTAGCTGAAGGTATGCTAATCATTTTATTGCCCTTGCCCTTGGCAAGTTCTGGCAAGTCTTTAAGTGGGAAAACAAGCATTCGCCCCTCGTTGCTTACGGCGGCAATATACGCATCGTTTATCTCTTTGAAAGCCAAGGGAGACATTACTTCAGCACCTTTAGGCAACGATATCGCCGCTTTACCTGCCTTGTTCTTGCTTAGAAGGTGGGAGATGGCACCGATAAAGCCGTACCCTGCAGAGCTCATCATTAGTAATTTCTGCTGAGGATCACCAAACACTAAGGCTTTGAACGTCGCACCAGACGGAGGATTAATCTTCCCTGTTAAAGGCTCTCCCTGACCTCGAGCTGAAGGTAAACTATGCGCAGGAAGTGTATACGAGCGCCCTGTCGAGTCGATAAAGACCACGCTCTGATGACTTTTCCCTTTGGCAGATAATGAATACGAATCACCTGATTTGTAGTTCAGACCGCTAGGATCAATATCGTGCCCTTTTGCAGCTCTGACCCAACCTTTATCGGAAAGAACGACTGTCACAGGTTCTGAAGAAATAAGATCTTCTTCTGTAAATGCTTTCGCTTCACCACGTGCAACGATCGGAGAACGTCTGTCATCACCATACTTTTCGGCATCCGCAATCAGTTCGTCTTTAACCAATTTTTTCATTAAACGAGACGAGCCCAGAATTTTCTCTAGTCTTTTCCTTTCCTTTTCTAGCTCTTCCTGCTCAGCTCGAATTTTCATTTCTTCCAAACGCGCCAATTGTCGCAATTTGGTATCTAGAATATAGTCTGCCTGAATGTCCGTTAGCTCGAATCGAGCCATCAGAACCGCTTTGGGTTTTTCCTCTGTTCGAATGATGTGGATTACTTCGTCTATATTCAGGAATGCAATGAGCATACCGTCCAACAGGTGTAATCTTTTCTGTATTTTATCGAGATGATACTTTAGTCGCCTCGTGACGGTTTCCGTCCGATACGTTAACCATTCGGTCAATATGGTCTTGAGCCCTTTGACCGATGGTCTCCCATCAATACCAATCATATTCATGTTGACGCGATAGGTTTTTTCCAAATCAGTACTTGAATACAGGTGCCCCATCAAGGATTCGATATCGACTCGGTTAGACCGAGGAACAATCACCAAACGTGTTGGATTTTCATGGTCAGACTCATCTCGCAAGTCAGCCACCATAGGCAGCTTTTTAGCTTGCATCTGCGCAGCAATTTGCTCTAGTACTTTAGCGCCGGACGTTTGATGGGGCAGTTCAGTCACCACGATGTCACCGTTTTCTTTGTGATGCACTCCCCGCATTCTGATAGAGCCACGCCCAGTCTCATAGATAGATAACAAATCCTTGCGCGGCGTGACAATTTCAGCCCCAGTAGGATAATCTGGCCCCAGCACATGCTCGGCCAATTCCTCATTCGTTGCTTTGCTATCGTCAAGTAACCGTATGCATGCACTAACTACTTCTCGCAAATTATGAGGGGGAATGTCGGTTGCCATGCCCACTGCAATTCCGGTCGTTCCATTGAGCAATAAGTTTGGCAATCTTGCAGGCAAGGTTTTAGGCTCATCAAGCGTGCCGTCAAAATTTGGAGCCCAATCCACCGTGCCTTGGCCGAGTTCACTAAGTAAAGTGTCAGCATAAGGCGCCAATCGTGACTCGGTGTAGCGCATAGCAGCAAATGATTTAGGGTCATCAGGCGCTCCCCAGTTACCCTGGCCATCAATAAGCGGATAACGATAACTGAATGGCTGAGCCATAAGCACCATCGCTTCATAACAAGCACTGTCACCATGAGGGTGAAACTTCCCTAACACATCGCCGACAGTTCGCGCTGACTTCTTATATTTAGCGGTAGATTTCAGCCCCAGCTCTGACATCGCATACACGATTCGCCTTTGTACGGGTTTCAATCCATCGCCGATATGCGGTAGCGCACGGTCAAGGATGACGTACATAGAATAATCAAGGTAAGCTTTTTCGGTATAGTCTTTTAAGGTGACTTGCTCAATACCATCTTCGAAAGTAGTGATTTCACTGGACATAATCTTATGCTTTACTTCACTTTGCAGGTTGATTGGTAGGCTGGCTTATAACACCTGTTTTTCAAGACAGGTTAAATATTCTATAGTTCGCAATTGAATCACGAAAAACTGCGCACACCAACTGCTTACGCATCTTTTTCACACTCAACTGTAGAATATATGATTATGGTCGAAAGTGTCCCACATTAAGTCCGAAAATTCGAGCGAAACGACAAATCTCATGTTAAGATAATTTCCTTCGAGGCAACAAAAATAGCGACCTCATCGCACTTTGCAAAAAAAATCAGGAAACTCAATGACTTCAAGTCCATCGGTTACTCAATACAGGGATGCAAACGAGACACACATTCAAGAACCGGTGCAATCAGCAAACTTAAATCAAGCGATTAGACCTGATACATGCTTAAAGCTTAAAGGCTCTTTAGTGCCGATGACAGTACTTGAGCTAAGCCATTACGACAAAAGACAAATCTCGATAGACCTAGAAACCAAAACCAAACAAGCTCCAGGTTTTTTTGAAAATCTTCCTGTGGTCATTGATCTTGAAAAGCTAATGGAGCACGAGCAAATTCCATTTGCAGATTTAATCGATCAATGCCTAGGGTTTTCGATCAAGGTCGTTGCTATTCGAGGCGGCCAAACTCACCATCAAGAGTCAGCTAAGGCTGCAGGCCTAGGCACACTACCAAAACAAAAAGAAAAGACACCTCACAATATTTCTAACGTAGAGCCAACTGAAGCGGCTATAAAAGAAGTTGAAACTGTAGAAGTAACAAAAACTGTCATTCAAACTGAACGACAGCAAAGTAAAGTCGTTCACAACCCTATCCGCTCAGGTCAACAGGTATACGCCGCAGATGGCGATTTGATCGTATTAGCTTCAGTCAGTGCTGGTGCAGAGATACTTGCTGATGGAAACATTCACGTATATGGAGCACTCAGAGGCAGGGCTCTCGCCGGCGTAAAAGGCGATACTAGTGCTCGAATATTTTGCCATAGTCTTGAAGCCGAGCTCGTTTCAATAGCCGGTCAGTATAAAATAAGTGAAGACATCGATAAATCGGTTCTTAGAAAATCGACTCAAGTCTATTTAAACGACGACTCGTTAAGCTTTAAAGAACTTGAGAAATAACATAAATATTTTAAAAACCAATAGCAATGTGGGATAAATAAATTGGCTAAAAAGATAGTAATCACATCCGGAAAAGGTGGCGTTGGCAAAACGACTAGCAGCGCCTCAATTTCAACGGGCCTAGCATTAAAAGGGCACAAAACAGTGGTCATTGACTTTGATGTAGGCCTACGTAATCTCGACCTAATAATGAACTGTGAACGTCGAGTAGTGTACGACTTTGTCAATGTAATTAATGGCGAGGCTACTCTCAACCAAGCCTTGATAAAGGACAAACAAGTAGACAATCTCTACATTTTGCCTGCATCTCAGACTAGAGATAAAGACGCGCTATCGCAGGAAGGCGTCGAAAAAGTTCTTAACGAACTAGCAGAGAGTTTTGAGTTTATTATTTGTGACTCCCCAGCTGGCATCGAACATGGTGCTCAAATGGCTCTATATTTCGCAGATGAAGCTATTGTTGTTACGAACCCTGAGGTGTCCTCAGTAAGAGATTCTGACAGAATCTTAGGTATTCTTAACAGCAAATCTAGACGTGCAGAAACAGGACAAGAACCAGTCAAAGAACACCTATTATTGACGCGCTACAACCCAGAGAGAGTAGATAAAGGTGAAATGCTTGGCGTCGAAGACGTACAAGACATACTCGCTATTAAGCTACTAGGCGTCATTCCCGAGTCGCAAACTGTACTGTCATCATCTAACTCGGGGGTACCCGTTATTAGAGACTTAGAAAGTACAGCTGGCCAGGCGTATACTGATGCAGTCGATCGATTACTGGGAAATGAAAAACCTCACCGCTTTTTACAAGTCCAAAAGAAAGGGTTCTTTAAGCGAATGTTTAAGGGGTCAACAACTGCATGAGTTTCTTAGATTATTTTAAAAGCAATAAAAAGAATACCGCGTCAATTGCCAAAGAACGATTACAGATTATTGTTGCCCATGAGAGAGGCAAAAGAGAGCAACCTGACTATTTGCCTCAACTGCAGCAGGAGATTCTGGATGTCATTCGCAAGTATGTGCCGGTTGGGCAGGACCAAGTTCAAGTTCAACTAGACAAGAGTGACGACTGCTCTGTGTTAGAACTAAATGTAACGTTGCCGGAATAATATACAAGCACTTAAGTCTCAGTTGAGCTAAACTGAGACTTATAACGCTGCTAACCCTCTGAGGAGGTTAAAACGATATGAGACGGCTCACTACGGGCTTTATCGTTAACACAGTTACTTCAGGCTTCACCTTGCCCTCTTTACTGCAACGAGCCTATATCTCTCATCTCGACTTAATCTTTATTCGACATTTGAATATCACACGCCAACACTTACCTAACTCAAGTAATCACAACCAGATAACTATAGTGCTAGCGCACTTATGCACCGCTATTAAATTTGCCTCCGAGCAGATCAATCAGGAACGAAAACCATATGGATATGCCCCTATTTTCAGAACTTCAACTAGAGCCGACTATTGAAATGAGCAACCCGACGTCCGACTACACCGGTAACTCGCTTCTTGCGGGTGACATTATGACACCACATGTAAAATCTATACCGTCATCTTGGACCATGCAAAAGTTTGCCAAATTCTTATCTAAAAACGATTTATCAGGAAGCCCGGTCGCAAATGCTGAAGGCATAGTGATAGGAATAGCCACCTTGAAGGACATCGCTGACTTCCAGTTAAATTCCGTCAATATTGATTACGAATCACGCCTTAGCGACGACGAGAAAAAAGAAGCTAGAAGACTAAGGATGATGTTATTTGAAGGCATGTCAAAGCTACCAGTTGAAGTTGCCGATATCATGACCCCAATTCTTTTTTCAGTAGAGGAATCCACACCAATTAAGGAGGTAGCTCAGCTAATGATGCAAGAACACTTGCATCGAATATTTGTCAAAAGCTCAAGCGTATTAACAGGGATTATTACAACCTACGACCTATTAAAAGTCGTGGTAGACGATAGGAATTTTTAACAATCGATAGAGGTTTTTATGACGAAAAAAAAGCAGAATGATCATAAACTTTATGTACTCGATACCAATGTTCTATTACACGAACCTGAATCCATCTATAAATTCGATGAGCACAGCGTATTTATCCCCCTAAGAGTTCTTGAAGAGTTAGACAATCACAAAAGAGGACAAAACGAGATTGCACGCAATGCGCGGCAGGCTCACCGCGTATTAGATCAGCTGCTCTCAGACATCGAAATAAACCAACTAGAAAAAGGTATATTTTTACCTAGCCAAGGAAAGTTATTTTTTCAATCCTTCGATAAAGGACGAGAAAAGGTAGCCGACAACGAAATCATCTCGGTCTCGAAACAGCTACGAGATGATAATCAATCCAAAAACACCGAAGTCATTCTGGTCACAAAAGATATCAATATGCGCATAAAAGCCAGCGTACATGGCTTGCGTTCAGAGGATTACCGCAATGATCAAGTTGCAACGGTTGGTGACGAACTTCTCTTTAGCGGGCAGATCGAAATCACAGATGAAATGTGGCAAACTCCTGGCGTTGATATAAAAATCGATCGAGAAGATTCTCCCGAAGTAGGAACTCTGATCACATATCACATCACCGCACCATGGGTACAGAATTGGAGCGTCAACACTCATATTTTTTCAGACTCTAGTAGTAACCAAAACTTCCGAGGACAATTACGTAAAGTTGAAGATAAGTGTGCAACTGTCGAACTGCTCCCTGATTTCGAATCACAATTCCATTGCTGGGGAATTCAGGCCAAAAACAAAGAACAAAATTTTGCACTAGCTGTTCTTACAGACCCTGAAATAGATTTCGTCACGATAGCCGGTGATGCAGGTACAGGAAAAACCTTACTAACACTTGCTGCAGCATTGCATCAGGTGTACGAAGATAAGTTCTACGATGAAATTATCGTCACGAGAGCGACCGTTCCCATGGGAGAAGACATTGGATTTCTGCCTGGCGAAGAATCGGACAAAATTGAACCATGGATGGGCGCAATAACCGATGCTCTCGAAACGCTGAGCGCGAACCCTGAAGGCAACGATTTTGAACGAAAATCAAGTGTCGAGTTTTTAAAAAGCAGAGTGAAGATAAAGAGCTCAAGTTTTATGAGAGGTCGCAGTTTCTCAGATAAGATTTTTCTCATAGATGAAGCACAAAACCTGACGTCAGCACAAATGCACGGATTAATATCCAGAGCAGGTCCTGGCACCAAGGTTATTGCCATCGGCAACCTGAAACAAATCGACACACCCTATCTTAGCGCTTCGACTAGTGGTTTTAGTTTTGCGATGGATAGAATGCGAAACTGGGATCATTACGCACATATCACGCTTCAAAGCGTAGAGCGTTCGCGTTTGGCAGATTATGTCGCTGCGAACTTTTCAGACTAGCTAAATAACCTGAACCCGCAGGCGCATTGTCACGCCTGCAGGTTCAGGTTATTTAGGGTCATGAGCAACAAACGCAATTAGGATCTTTCTTGAGTTTTAATGCTCTCCATTCCATACTCATCGCATCGAGCATAAACAATCGCCCAACGACAGGTTGCCCAAAGTTGCTCAAAATTTTGATTGCCTCCATCGCTTGCATACTACCTATAATGCCAACCAGAGGTGCCATCACGCCTGACTCCGAGCAGCTTAGTTCTTCATCTTCGCTCGAATCTGGAAACAAACACTGATAACACGGACTATCTTCAGATCGACTATCAAATACACTTACCTGCCCTTCCATTCGAATAGCAGCACCAGACACCAATGGCTTTTTTTGCTTTACACACGCGTGATTAACGTCGAACCTAGTACTAAAATTATCACTACAATCCAGCACTAAATCTACTTGTTGAATTGCATCAACCAATGAAGCTCCTTTTAGCCTTCGAGTAATCTTACTAATTTGAATATTCGGATTAAGATCGTTTAGCGTCCTTTCCGCGGAATTCACCTTCGACTCCGAAAGACTCGACTCTCGATGAACAATTTGTCGCTGCAAGTTCGATACATCCACCACATCATCGTCAGCTAAATACAAATGGCCAACCCCGGCTGATGCAAGGTACATGGCAACCGGGCTACCGAGCCCACCCAAACCAATAATAAGAACCGAGGCATTTGCAAGCGCCAGTTGCCCATCTACATCAAATTTGGGCAACATAATTTGCCGACTATAACGCAGTAGCTCAGCATCACTCAGCTCTTCTTTCTCATTAGTATTAGTCATTGGTTCGACTCCGTATACTGAGCGAATGTCACCCTATCATTGCCACCGTAGTCCTGAATAGAGTTGATATTCTGATAGCCACATTTTTCGAATCTAGCCGCTACTTCGGTCGCTTGTTGATGACCATGCTCTAGCATTAACCATCCGTTAGCGCTAAGGTATTCTCTTGACCTTGCAATAATATGTTCGACATCGGCCAGCCCTAATTTCTCAGCGACCAGTGCTGATTTGGGTTCAAAACGCACGTCACCAATAGACAAATGAACATCATCTTGATCTATATAAGGCGGATTACTCACAATCAAATCATATTTTTTCTTAGGCAAAGACTCAAACCAATTACTGCATAACAGGTCGATATTATCGATGCCATTGCGCTTAGCATTTTGCCGCGCCAAGCTCACAATTTTATCTAAGTAATCTGTCGCCGTAACCTGCCAGGTCTTACGTTCACTTGCCAACGATAAGGCTATTGCGCCTGTGCCAGTCCCTAAATCCAAAATAGTTGCGGCGGAAGGTAGGTCTAACGACAATGCTTGCTCTACCAAAATTTCGGTATCAGGTCGGGGAATTAGCGTATCGGTCGACACATTAAGATCCAAGGTCCAAAAAGACCGCTCACCTAGAATATACGCAATGGGTTCACCACGCTGTCGGCGCCGAAATAGCCTGTAAAATAATTGGACTTCTTGTTCGCTCAGCGTTTTATCTGGCCAAGTTCTGAGATAAGCAGGGGAACAGCTGAGTACATGAGACAACAAAAGCTCAACATCAAGTCGAGCGCAATCACTATTTGGCAGCGGGTTACCATTTAAGACTTCTGAAATTGTCGCCATCGCTAACCTTAGAAAGGGAAATATTCGCGAGAACCAGCGAGACGCTTAGTCGCCCATACTCGCTAGCAAGTCTGCCTGATGCTCTTGCAGCAAGGGTTGAATGACTTGATCTAAATCACCCTCAACCACTTCGGCCAGCTTATACAGAGTCAGGTTGATTCTATGGTCAGTCATACGACCTTGCGGGTAATTATAGGTTCGTATTCTTTCAGATCGATCGCCGCTACCAACTAAGCTCTTACGTTGACTAGATTGCTCGGCGGCTATTGCATCTTGCTCTGCACTAAGAAGTCGTGCTTGCAGTACAGATAACGCTCGAGCCTTATTTTTATGCTGAGAACGCTCATCCTGACATTCCACCACCACGCCTGTAGGCAAGTGTGTAATTCGAATCGCAGAATCTGTTTTGTTAACGTGCTGACCACCCGCTCCAGACGCTCTAAACGTATCTATGCGTAAGTCAGCTTTATTTATTTCTATCTCGTCAACGGTATCCGCCTCAGGCATAACAGCTACCGTACATGCCGAAGTATGAATTCGGCCTTGAGACTCAGTTTCAGGAACACGCTGAACACGGTGTGCACCCGACTCAAATTTTAAGCGGCCATATACCCCGTCGCCTACCAGTCGTGTAATCACCTCTCGATAGCCGCCATGCTCTCCCAGACTTTCACTGACCATCTCGACCTTCCAGCCTTGAGTTTCCGCATAGCGAGAATACATACGAAATAAGTCACCCGAGAAAATCGCCGCCTCATCTCCACCAGTACCTGCCCGAATTTCCAAAAATACGTTGTGGCTATCGTTAGGGTCTTTGGGCAACAACAGCTTTTGCAGTTCAAGGTCTAAGACTTCAAGTTGTGATTTGGCCTGTTTCCACTCATCTTCCGCCATTTCGCGCATTTCAGCATCGCCATCATCCATCAATGCCTTGGCTTCGTTAATGTCATCTCTGGCAGAGTTATACTCTGAAAAGCACTTTACGACCGGTTCTAACTCGGCATATTCCTTTGAGAAATCCCTAAATTTATTCTGATCAGTAATAATTTCAGGCTGACTCATCAGCACCGCAAGCTCTTCGTAACGTTCACTTAAACTTTCTAAGCGGAATAATAGGGACTCTTTCATAGGATCAAACTAATAGGCGAAATTTATGCGGCGCATTCTACCACTGTTAGGTGTTCTTTTTATAGCCTAGGGCGACTATTCTGGGCCAGCAACTACGCCATTATCGTGAAGCTTACCAATTTCGGCGCTAGACAAACCTACAACATCCGCCAGTACTTCATCAGTTTGCTCACCCAAACGTGGCGCAGGTTTGGCAGGTTCACGTTCAAACCCAGAGAAACTCCAAGGCGCGCCAGCCGCCATAAACGAGCCAACACCCGCTTGATCTATCTGATTAAACATCGGGTTGTCAGTCGAGCAGTCAGGGTTACTATCAACCATCCCTTTGACAGTTTGATACTTACTCCAGCAAACCCCATTGCTATTAAAAATTTGCTCAATTTGAGTGTAAGTCTGCTGCGAAATGAAGTCATTAAACAGTGCCGATATCTCTTCACGAGATTCAAAACGGTCACCTTCTTTGGAAAAATCTCGACCTAGATTTTGTGCCAACGCATCCATTTTTTCTGCTGTGTCAGTGGCTACACACAATGATTTCCACTGACGCTTTGTCAGACCAATCACCATGACTCTTGAGCCATCTGACGTTAAAAAATCTCTACCGAATGCGCCAAACAAGTAGTTACCATAGCGAGGACGCTCCTCACCTAACTGAGCCTCTGCGATAAAACCCAAATGCCCCATTACCGCCATCGCCGCATCAGCTAAGGCAATTTTTACATGCTGACCATCTCCGCTACGCGAGCGATGTCGTTCTGCAGCAAGTAAGCCTAGCGCAGCCATTTGACCCGTCACTAAATCCCATGCAGGAAGGACATGATTCGCAGGAGAGTGACTATCTGCCGGCCCGGTCAAGAAAGGCAAACCAATTGAAGGGTTGACCGTATAGTCGACCGCAGAACCGCCGTGACGATCTCCCTGTACCGTAAGTTGGATTAAGTCGGGTCGCAATATCGATAAGTCTTCGAATGATAACCAGCCTTTGGGTGGAAAATTAGTCAACAACATACCTGCATCTTTACCAGGCGCGGCAATAATTTGCTTTGCAAGTTCAGAGCCTTCAGGTGATCGAAAATTTATTGCAACCGAACGCTTCGATTTGTTCAATCCGGCCCAAAACAGGCTGGTATTATCTTTGGTGACCGGCCAACGACGATAGTCCAAGCCGCCACCGATATTGTCAATTCGAATGACATCAGCTCCCAGTTGGGCCAGTGTCATCCCACCAAGCGGTGCCGCAACAAATGCTGATGCTTCGACAACACGCATTCCTGATAAAATTGATTTCATCATTAACTCTCAACTAAAAAATATTCTTTTAAATACATAAACTTAACTAACAATTATTGGATTTTCTATAATCAAAACCCTGCTAGCAGCTTAGAAATTGAAAAAAGGATAAACCAGCTCTCATGCTAAATCCACTTTATATGCTGATTAGTTCAACCATGACGTAACTAAGGCACAAATGGCTCAACTGGTCGACTCACTTACAATTGCTCGAAAGCCTTACCAATCGCGTCACTGGCGGCCCAAATATCGCATTGAGATTTGCTACGAGTAACGGCGGTATATAGCATTGGCCTAGACAATAATTCTCTCGCATAGTCTGCCAATATCACACCCACATGCTGATACTCTGAGCCCTGACTTTTGTGCACGGTCATCGCATATGCAGGCTGCCACTCTTTAAGTCTACCCGGTGAAACAGCAATGCTTTTTTCTCCATTAATTGGAAAATGAACTTCAAAGGCATTAGCTGACTCGATCACAAACCCTATATCACCATTATAGATGCCGAGTGACGCTTGATTTCTCGTTACCAGAATTGCTTTCCCGTGATACAAACCTCTTTCAAATTCAGCCCCCTTCGCTCCTTGATATATAAAATGCTGTTCGATAACTTGATTTATTCTATTTACACCGGCGGACCCCGCATGCGTAGAGCATAGAATTTGATACTGGCCAAAAGCGTCAGCTAACTCACGTAAACTTGCTCCCTTAGAAACCTGATCAAAATAAGCCCGATAAGAAAGAATGAGTTCATTTAATATATCCTCTTTACCGTCTAAACAATGCCAGCGTAGATGTTTTTTAACTTCATTCGAGACCGAGAATTGACGTCTAAAGATATGAAGGTCACCACTTTTTATAAGGTCAGCGGCCACTTTGAGGTCACCATCAAAACGGTAGGTTTTTCGCAACTGGCAAAGCGGATGAAAATTTGGTCTAGGCAGGCTGGAATCAACAACTGCAATGACCTCAGAGTCAATACCTTCATTGACCAGCTCTGAGGCAGAAAATCCGGTCAGTGCTTGTATTCTGTTGCTGAAATCTTGGGTGTAGCTCATTTGAGAAAATCGCTTCACCATATCCGCAAAGACTTGCCCAGGCTCCACTGCTGGCAACTGTCTGTGATCTCCCATAAGAATGACCTGAGTATCATCTGAAATCACTTGTGTAAACTCGACCATTAGAGCCAAATCAATCATCGATGCCTCATCAATCACGACAACATCGATGTGTGGAGAACCTCGCCCCAGCGTATCTAACAATATCTCGGTACTGTTCAACTGCCGACGACCCGAATCAAATGCATTATATTCATATAGGAAACGATGAATAGTCTCACCTGTTTCGGGCAAACAGTCACTCATGCGAACTGATATTAAGTCGCTGCCAAGCAAGCGGTTTTCGATTAATAATAGTTGGTATCGAATCGAATCGGCTAGCCTAATCGCGGCTTTGCCTGTTGGCGCTAATAGGCGTACTGATAGCCGAGGGTTTACCGGTTCGACCCTTTTTACATTGGTCGATTTTGGTTGGTTCACATTGAGTTGATGACGCGTCATTAACACATGAAGCAAACTCGCCGCGGTGGTCGTTTTGCCTGTACCCGGCCCGCCGGTAATCACGGTAAAATTCTGCAACAAAGTATGTGCGGCTGACACAGCTTGCCAATCTATGTCCTGACACTCGCTATTCGATTGAATAGAAAAAACCTGAGTAAGCGCGTTTTTTAGAGGAACAACATGGTCGTCACTCAACAAATTGAGTCTTTTTAGTCGTCGGTCAAGCCAGCTTTCAAATATACGATGTAGGCGCCAATATTTAGCTAGATACAACCTATTCCGCCACAAGACAAGCGGATAAGAACAGGGGTTTGCATTGTCTTCATCGATAGGAAACCCGCGTTCTTGATCATCGCTTATGGCCCTGACAACAGAAGAGCGCCTAATTCGTTCTGCAAACTCTCCTGAAAACTGCTCTGCAACCACATAGCGCCTTACAATCTCTTCGGGTATACGATCTAAACTAAGATATGTTTCACCCTTGGCACTGAGCGCCGACACTAAAACAGTCAGTATCACGACCTCATCGTTAAATTCGCCCCCCGCCTTTTCTAACGAGTCAGCGACAAACTGAGCCGCATAAAGATCTATCCAACGAAGTCCAGAATAAGCGCCATCTTTGTCGAGATCACTAGACATTTTTTTCAATAAGGAGTGAGTCAAAATACTCATAAGCTAGCAACTTGACGATCTAATGCATCGATCAATTCAAACTCGGGCTTGATGAACCACACGCCCGTCGAAGCAGTTTGCGGCATTATTTTTGGTGACACCAACGCTAAACCACGTAGAAATAAATAGTACACACCACCAAAATCACGTTGATAACAGTACGAGTCTCCCAAGCGATGCTTCAGATAGCGATGAGTCGCAAGGGTATAAAGAATATACTGTACGTCATAACGATGGTCCTCCATTGCCGCATGTAATACCTCTACCTGATAGTCCTCAGTCGTGTCACCTAAATAGTTAGACTTGTAGTCCAGAATAAAAAACTGCTCGTTAGCCTTAAATACCAAATCGATTGCCCCCTTCAGGTGGCCTTCGAAATGTGAAAAACTGATATCAGGCGCGGTACAACCATAGTCAGTCAATAAACGATTAAATTCATTCATTCTCAAACGCCCCACAGAAAAATAAAACGACATCTCCGACACATAGTCTTTTTCTTTCAAATCTGACAAAGAAAACAAATCAGATGAAACGTCATGATTATTTAGTGGTAACTTGAACTTGAGTACAGACTTGACCCATGTAACCAAATACCTACTCCAAACGGGCACATTTTGTTCATCGACTAAGGTCGATAGCGTAAGTTTATGACGAATAAGGTCCTCTAAACCTGAGTAATATGTTTGCAAAGCCGGAATCGGTTCTGAAGTCTCAAACACGACGCTTTCAAATAAAGTGTGTAAGAACGTACCCGCCTTACTTCCTTTAGGGAAAGAGAAAATATTAGTATCATCAAGCTCTTTAGTGCTAGCACGTGGAACGATACCTATAGACCTATTTTGAAGATGGTTTTCTTGCATTAACCCAGTAAAGCTTTGAACGCGCCAATGACTCTTGATCCGACGAGACAAGACATTAACACTCAGTTTCTTCATTGTACTTTCATCGGTATCGTCCAAACGACTTAACGACGCTGCCCCGTCCAACTCGCAATTAACCCCCTGATAATCATCTATATGCAACTGCTCGATATCGACCAAATCTGAAAAACGGCTTGCAAAGGTATCTAAACAATCTGTCAGTATTTCGTCATCGATTTTATCTGGTACATCCCCTTGAAAAAGCAAATAAGCCCACGCTGTTTTTGCCAAACCCAAAGACTTTTTACTCACCCCCTTATACGCGGCAGTTCCCACAAAGCAGCGATATTTTGCTCTCGTTAATGCGACATACAAGAGCCTAACATCTTCGGCTAATCGTTCGTCATCGGCCTTATCTAGATGCTCGTCACTATCACTCAAATCTAACGTTAACTGATTCTCTTTGGAGCCAATATCATGCTGATAAAACCAAGCGCCATCAACCCCGCGGCCACTGAATAAAAACGGTATAAACACATAAGGATACTCAAGCCCTTTACTCTTATGGATAGTGACGATACGAATCAGCTGCTCGTCGCTTTCTAGGCGAAGTTTACTTTCGTCATCTGTCGTCATTTCGCCCGAGATACTGTCTCTAAGCCAACGAATTAAGGAAGACTTGCTTCGATATGTCCTCGATTGTTTTTGCAAAAGTTCAGCCAATTGGTTGATATTAGAAAGGCATCGCTCCCAATCTCTGCTGTGTTGAGAGGTGACACTCTTAGAAGTAATGGACTGAGAGATTTCCGTTCGCCCTGCACCCCATTCAGAAAACACCCCTAAGATAGCGAGCGCCTCACGAATAGTCGCCAACACCCCAGACTTTTTCCAGCGGGTATTTAAGGAGTCAAAAAGACTCAGGTAAGAATCTAAAGCTTCAGAAGCCGCCATAAATTGAGCGAAGGTCTTGTCTCTGACGAGAAATAAGGGCTCTGCCAAACAACGTTTTATCGCATATTCGTCTCTGGGGTCTGCAGCCGCTTTAAGTAAAAAATAAATCGCTTGCGCCTCTGCCGACTCAAATATACTCGACTTGCTCTCGTAACTCGCGACAAGACCCACTCCAGCTAACTGCCGCTTAATGATATCGGCCTCGGATCCGGAACGTACCAAAATAGCGATGTCTGAATTTTTTACACCTGTTTGTTGTAATTGCCGTGTCACTTGCCTCACACACTGCTCGGCCAGCGCATAAGTCATCTGTTCTTTTTTCAGGCCTTCAGAAGACAGCATCGAAATACAAAGAGCAGCACCCTGATCACGACCATCACTCTCGTTAGCTGCCTTCACTGATACGAAGGGTATATCTTGTGCCTTAAAGGGGTTCTGTAAACCTGAGAAAACAGCATTGACTGCCGATACCATTTCGGGGGATGAACGCCAGTTCGTATCCATGGTATAAACATTTCCTCTACGGTGCTGTGAGATCTCCTTCTTCGCTTTTAGATAGGTTGAAATATCTCCACCTCGAAACGAATAAATAGCTTGCTTCGGGTCGCCAATTAACACCAAGCCACTTTCGTTCGATACACCAGTCTGATCGGCATCGACGCCAAAAAGAGCACTAAATATGTGGTATTGACTCTGATCGGTATCTTGAAATTCATCGATCATTGCCACACGAAATTTGGCTTTAATTTTTTGTCGAATATCTGCTGCCCTATCAGTCCTCAACGCGCTTTCAAGACGAAGAATCAAATCGTCAAAACCAAAAACACTCAACACACGCTTTTCTCTTTCGATCATGTCAGCTACGAGCGGGTAAGACTGAACGACAAATTGTGAGGAGAGTGACATAGGCAACGTAGCCAAATGCCTTTGCAAAAAGTCGAAGTAGCCATGTTCTGGCGCTTGCCCTTTTGCTTTTGTCTGTGCCAATAAATTCTCGGGTAAAAACTCCCTGAACAAGTTTTTTCTTTTTCCAGCTTGAGGAAACGTAAAGTCTTGAGTTTGATTAGCACTCCATACCAGAATTCTTTCTAGCCATTTCAACTTGTCTTTCAGGCGTTTCAAATCGGACTTTTCAATCAGTTCTCTAAGGTCCGATGCATTTTGTAGTGTTTCATTCTTTAAGGTCTCAAACCAAACTTTTGACTCAACATAACTAGTTTGCCAACCAAAAATTCCATTGTCTTTTATCGATGGAATAATTTGTTTCGGGCGCCTATTTAGTAAAGGCCGAATTGAAGAAAGTAGTTCTTCAGGTGCCGCCCAGCACGAACAAATATAGTTTATTTGTTCTTCGTCCAAACTCAGGATTTCCTGTCGCCAAAAATCTTCTATCACTTTTTGATGCAATGAATTTTGATCTTCTAACAAACTTTGCTGCAAAGGCGTATTAATATCCAAGGCGTGGCTTTTCAATACGCGCTGACAGAAGCCATGAATGGTATGAATCTCTGCCAAGTCCATTTGTCGTTCTGCAATTTTCAGCCGCAAACTATCGAGTATTTTGTCTGTAGAGCGCGCATACAATTCGACCAACAGGGGATCGAACGATAACTCATCAATCGAACTAGCGTTGCCCGCATCAAACACCTCGCGTAGATCTCTAATGCGACAACGAATTCGATCTTTTAATTCTTGAGTTGCCGCCTCGGTAAAGGTGACCACTAAGATTTGGTCGACAGTAAACTGTTTTTCTAGCAAATAACGCAAATACAAATTGGCAACAGCGTACGTTTTACCAGTGCCTGCACTAGCTTCGATAAGTGACAGTCCATCCAGAGGAAATGTCGTCAACATTAAAGGGTTCAATGCGTGCTCCCCTCTAGGGTTTCGATGCGTACTCTATCTAGATTCTCAGATACTTGTCGATAGAATATTGAATCACTCAATTCGGGCAAACGATCAAATTCAAGAGGAGCAGAACCATCTTCCGCTACATCAGATAATGAACAAAATCGATACCAGTAAGGGTCATCTTTTTCACCTGAAATTTCGCCCCTATCAAGCCTTATGCCCTTGAAAGCTGACTTGATTTTCGACTCGCTCTCAAACAACATGGCGTAGGTTGATCTTGGCAAAAAAGCGAAGGGCTTCTGGTTCAAATTTAAATATGCATCGAGAATTTCTTTCGCATACTGCTCTACGGTCTCAGTTTCCAGTATCGGCAACACCGTCATTTTATCTGGAGAAAGAATAATCGTTTCTCCAAACCCAACGCTGCCGCCAGATGAACTGTTTCGGGCACAATGGAGATTCCAGAAAACATGCTTAGCCCAAATACCAAAAAAGCGCCCAGCAATATTTGCACTTACACTTAGCTCAATACATCCCATATTCGATACCAGAAATTCACCAACAAGCACATTGTTTCCAATGCCGAGCGATATTGCTTTAGCTTCTAACGAGCACTCGCCGTCAAACAATACTGACATTTTATCTTTTAGAGCCATTAACGAGGTTTCTGTATCCTCGATATATATCTTGTCTATTGGCGCTCGAGGAAGTCGATCAGAAAGCGCCCAGCATGACGCGACACTCGCTGACTCAAGCTCTGGCTGACACCAAGCACCTACGAGGTCAACTTTCATCTTATGTACATCAAGGTGACTAAGCGAAAATGGCTCACTATTTTGAATCGGCGCATCTATACCTGTCGCACGCAAACCCATATGTTGCTGATAATAGAACCGCAAGGGATGCTCAGCCATTTTAGACACGCTGGCCAAATCTATCTTTTTGACAGGCTGGCATGGCTCGTCAAATAAGTCGAATTGTGGTAACTCGTTTTCTGGCGAGCTCTGCTTACTGTCTCTATTTATATCAATGTCGTCTATAGGAATACCTTCAGATGGAATCACCAGATTTGCCCACTCAGAGCGAAAGGTCTGTGGCTTACCTTGTATTGCGTTCGAGTCGCTTTCATCAAAATATGACAAATGAAAGGGCTGAAGCCGATGTTTGTGAGTCCAAAACTCAAGCACATCTTGGGTAGAATCATCTAGTTGGAAAAACTTGGAACAATAATCACGAAGTTCACTTACCAACAAGGAGGGGAATCGCTCAGAGTTATCACTAATATTATTGCCACAATAACTCAGGTATAGGCATTGTCGAGCACTGCAAATTGCTTCGAGGAATAAATATCGATCGTCTTCACGCCTATTACGATCCCCCACTCTAGCTTCGCTGATATTCAGTAGATCAAAACTGTGTTTTTGCTCTGGTCTTGGGTACTGCCCTTCATTCATTCCTAACATACATACGACTTTGAACGGGATACTCCGCATTGGCATCAATGTACAAAAGTTTATTCGACCGGCCAAAAAACGCTGGCTGACGCGTACCTTTTCAAAACTAGCGCTAAGCACTGTTCCAATAACACCAAAACCAATCTCGTCATCAAACGCTGTAGCACTAACTTGTTCTAGTACACCCTCTATCGCTTCATCCATAAGCCGAATAATTTCGTCACTTAAGAAATCAGAATCAAACCAAGATTGCCAAATTGATGTTACAACTTTCAACCACTTTTGAACGCTATGCCTGCCATTCTGGTGCGTGACTGTCTGGTCAATCACATCGAGAAAGCGCATTAACTTTCCCGCCAATTCTTGTGAATCTTGACCAAATTGGGTTTGAGCAAACGTTCCCCCCCCCGGGGAGTCAACAACATCGCTCACACCATATACATAACCTGCTAATAACCGCCTAAACCCACTTGACCAAGTATTACCTTCTCCACTCCCTTTAATACCAAGATGCTGCCCCCGATGAGTTTCTGACAACCCCCAACGAATAGATAAGCCCTCAACCCATTCATGTATCTGTGGCAGTTCGTGCTCTTCGATGCTAAATCGCTCTCTTATGGCTTCTATATCCAACCAATCAAGTACTTCAGTCGCGCTTATTCTGTTCTTCGATAACTGTAGAACCCCACTCAACACATCTATCATGGGCTGATCCAAGGCAATCAGTTGATCTGAAATCCCATATGAAAGGTATTGTGCTTGCCCATGCTGGTCATATGCCGGCCGTGAAAAAACAGCATCGATCAAACTCGCAAAATCTTGAACGTCGGGCATCATGACAATAACGTCGCGCGGCGCTATATCTGGGGATTCATTGAGGAGATTAAATAGGTAATCTTGTAGCGCTTCAACTTCTCTTAAATGACTATAATTGCAAGCATAGCGTATTGAGTTGTCATTTCGATCAACCGTGTATTGCTTGGCCTGAAGCTTAAGAATATCTGTTTGCAAGCAAGACAAGGCGCTAGGCATCTCTTTGTCTTCATGGTCTCCATAGTCTTCATACAAGCTAACTGGAATCTCTTTCATTGATTCATTTTGAAGCAGCAAGGATATATAGTCTCGACCTAATTTCCCCCAAGAAGCAAGCAATGGGTTACTTTCTAAGAACGTGTCTGCAGCGGTCTCTACACTAACACCTGACGCAACAAGCGACTGTTCAAGCTTCAGCTGTTGAGACTCCGTCACCACGTCACCCCAATAATATTGACACGGGTTCTGCACCAAGAAATGGATATCGCAGCACTCTCCTAAAGCGCTCATAATAGGTAGCCATTGCGGAGGCAATGAGGATAAACCAAAAACAAATATTCGCTCTGGTAGAAGACTCTTAGTTTTTTCTGAGGGTTGCTGAAGACTTTCTAGCAAGCTATTGAGTAATACGGTCCTGTGTCTTCTTTCGTCTAACAAAACCTCAGGGTACAACTCGAGCCATAAATCAAACTGCCATGCCTCCAAGCCCGCAAGCTCTCTAGAGGTTTCTGTCGAGCAGGAGTCAAAGTTAAAGGCTTTATTCTCCCAATTTGAAATCCAATCGGGCCGATAATTTTGATAAGCATCGAACATATCCGCCAGTGCTTCGCTAAGCTCAAAAATAATGTGTTCTGAAGGCGCTTCGGATGCTGAGGACTGGGACCTAGTAGAAAGTGAACAAACATAATCCGCCAGCTGCTTGTATCGTATATCTTCTAGCTTGTAGGGCAGGCGTTTAAATAGTTCCCATCTCAGGTATTGCTTCTCGAAAATAGGAACATGAGACTGATCTGGCCTGAGCGTTTGCATTAGCTGCCATATAAAAGACGCAGGTAAAACACAATCGATCATTGCCGCTACGCCTAGCTGAGCTGAAATTTCCTGCTGAAGCCAAGTTCCCATACCGTGACTTTGCGTCAAAATAATCTCTTTATCGAAGGACCCTGATAAAGGTTTTGATTTCATAACCTCGGCAATCACAACGGCCAGGTTTTCAGTTTTGTTTGATGGAAAAAGTTGTAACATGCTCTACTTGTCGCTCGTTTTTTCCATACGGTATCTCAATTCCGGCTGTCTTTCATCTGCTTTCTTTCACTCGTTCATAAACTTACCTCAGGCACTTCATGTAAGCTCTTAACTTATCGTTGTATCTATGCTTATTCATTGAATTCATTAAACTTTATCTAACAAAATATCATTTAGCATGCATGTATTTTCCTCTATTTAATGCCTTTTTATGAACAGACTCACAAATAGAAAGAACAAGGCGTTCATAACTTGTTTTGACGCCACAGAATGAATATATTTTTGAATAAGAATAATAATTGCCGTTTTCACTAGCTCGACACCAATATCAAACACGAACGTTATTCCTTCACCTTATATCAGACAGGGAGTCGGCAATATTTCACATATGCAGGGAGCAAACTAAGGTTGTATAAGTCAAACGGAGGTAATAGTAAACGGATTGGAGCATGGTCGAAATTAGTCGCCCTGTGCACCAAGTCAATGGGGGGATATTATCGCTCAAACGGTACCATTGTGAGGAACGTCGCCGGAGGAAAATCTCACAGCGAAGATGAAGCGATCTTTGTCGAAACAGATGTTGAGTTTGCCAGCGTGACAGAACGAACCCACGCTCGAGTGCGACACCAAGAAACCCAAAAGCAAGAAAATATCGAAGCGATATTGTCGACCGTTTCAGGCCTGATCGGCGAAAAAGTCAATATAAAGAGTGTCGATATTGATTGGACCAATATATTTTTTGACTACGCTCAAAACGTATCAAACAAAGCGATGCAAAGCCTTTGGGCTAGAGCCATGCTCTGCGAAATTAAACACCCTGGCAGCATATCAAAACGAAGCCTTAATTTCCTTTACCATTGTGACACTTGGGAAATTACCGCGTTTAAGAAAGTATCAAATTATGCCTTTGTCGGCAGCAATGGACACCCTTTTATTTTTCGCAGTAACAAGAATAGCCTGGGTATCGATGCTATTTTTTCAGAGACACGACTACTATCTCATTGCATCAACGCAGGAATGATTGCGCCCGAACCTAAAGATCTTTTGGTAGGCTTTGAGTTTTTTTACGATAAGAAGAAGCATTATGTCAGCCACGATTTCACTGAAACAGGTCAAGCCGTGGGTTACTACCTACAACCTTTTTCGAAAACTGGCAGTGATCTGATGAAATTGATGGGCGGACTTGAATCCATTCCCAGCTCAAACATGCATCGCCGTATTGTATGGGATCATCTAAGTGACTTTATCGATATCGAAACAGAAACAGAACAGGTGATGACGGGTTAAAACATGAATACAAAAAAGCCCGTACCAATTAATTGATACGGGCCTTTCAAAGCATTAAATTCTAAAACTGATCAGCAGCAAGGCTCATCATATCCTCACTACCCGACCGTACCGACTCGGCAAGCGACACAGTCTTAGGAAGAAGGCGACTGAAGAAAAACTTAGCCGTCTTAATCTTACTAGCGTAGAACTCATCTTCTGAAACTTTTGGTGCAGCAGCTTTCACCATTTTGGCCCACATGTAGGCGTAAGCAGTCAAACCAAACATCTCTAAGTAATCAACTGATGCTGCACCAATCGCGTCAGGATCACCCTGAACGCTATTGATTACGAACTCCGTTGTATCACTCAATCTCTCTAACGCAGCAGCTAAGGGCTTAGCAAATTCGGATAATACCGCATCACCCGATTCAGCTTCAATAAACGATGCGATTTCATTGGCAAACAACTCGTAGAATTTACCACCGTTGGCAACTATTTTTCTACCCATGAGATCCAAAGATTGAATACCGTTCGTACCTTCGTAAATCTGCGTGATTCGAGCATCTCGTACAAGTTGCTCCTGACCCCACTCTCTAATGAAACCATGACCACCGAATACTTGCTGACCGGCAATACAACATTCTAAAGCACGGTCCGTCAAATAGGCCTTCGCAATCGGCGTCAGTAACGCGATCATTGTCGAGGCGTATTTCTTTTGATCGACGTCGTCAGAAAACTTAGCGATATCTAGAAATGACGCCACATAAGTAGAAAACGCTCTTCCACCCTCGTTGTAAGCCTTCATCGTCATTAACATACGACGAACATCAGGATGAACGATGATTGGGTCAGCGGCTTTATCTTTTTGCTGCGGCCCAGAAGGCGCTCGACCTTGAATACGATCTAACGCGTATGCAACAGCATTTTGATAAGAACGTTCAGCCGTACCTAAACCCTGAATACCAACACTCAGCCTCTCGTAGTTCATCATGGTAAACATGGCGTTCAAACCTTGATTAACCTCACCGACCAACCAACCTTGAGCACCATCATAATTCATCACGCACGTTGGAGATGCCTTGATACCCATCTTGTGCTCGATAGAGCCACAGGTGACATTATTGTTCTCTCCAACAACATTGTTTTCATCAACTTTATTACGAGGAACCAAGAACAAGGAAATACCTTTTGGTCCTGCAGGCGCATCGGGCAATTTCGCTAACACCAAATGAATAATGTTGTCGGTAAGGTCTTGCTCTCCACCTGTTATAAAAATTTTGGTGCCGGTAATATTGTAACTACCGTCGCCATTGTCTTCAGCTTTAGTACGAATGATACCCAAGTCTGTTCCAGAGTGTGGCTC
>ENA-OSET01000525-OSET01000525.1-sediment-metagenome-genome-assembly--contig:-NODE-525-length-42788-cov-9.110838_pt1 | contig 42788 bp, 37 predicted proteins | sample MGYA00237882_ERZ534229 | MGnify/ENA primary metagenome ERZ534229 (study PRJEB26408, sample SAMN06266212) | sediment metagenome | isolation source: Hudson Canyon methane seep mesocosm | place: USA:Hudson...
AATGCTTTGGGCTGGAAAGGTGTGAACCGCACTTACTGTCAGGGCTCTAGCGAGAACGTCAGTATTTCTGGCAACAATATCAAAATGTTCTCATGGACGGGCGACGAAGTGTGGACCAACGTCTTAGACGTTTCAGATGCTTTTTTGTTAATCACGTCTGCGGCATTTAATCGTGGTGAAAAGAACGACGGTTTGGTGGCGGCATGCGCAACCAAAATGGGTAAAGTCATTAGCACTGGTTACTCGATGAACCATATCGATGCGATCAACCATTTGTTTGGTGTTCGTTCGGTTTGGACTAACCCAGTATCGCTTTATCGTAGCCAAGCAAACCGCTTAAAGAACAAAGGCCTATAAGCTAGGTATGGTGTAATAAGAAGAAAGTTTGCTGTCTCCTCGGGATCTCCAATACGGTGCGAGGATGCAGCAAACTTCTGACTAAGAATAAAAAATACTTTTTTTGGAGCTCTCTGTGTTGACTAAATCTCGTTCTCTTCTTGTCGTTTCGTCTGTTTGCATAGTGGGCGCCGTGGGTTGGTTTATGGTTGGCGGTACTGCTGTTCAGCCGTCTAACTCAGTGGTTGATATTAGTGTTAATAAAACTGCTCAGCAGAGTATGTCTAGAAACGTTTTGGTGACAAACGCTTTGGGTGAGTCGAGCTCAGTCGCGAGTGAAACACCCACCCAACAAGCGGTCGTTGCGCAAACACCAAGGTCGTTTTCCGGTAAAGCCTTTGCGCCTTCTATTGAGGACACAGAAATAGATGGTCGTCTTACAGCTGATGCTGCCGGCAACTTGATTGTTGATTTAGACGTTAGAGACCTCTTTGATTATTTTATGAATACCGTGGCAGACGTCGAGCCGGAAGTGGCGATGGCAGAATTGGAAAAATTGGCGCGTGGACATCTACCGGCAAGCGCGGCGGACCAAGCCATGTCTTTGTTAGTTGATTATCTGCATTACAAAGAAGCAGCAGTGGCCTATGGGCAGCGGTCGATGCTGCCAGCCGAACAACAAACGCCGGAATATCAGTTAGCAATGCTTGAACAGAGCTTTAATGACTTAAAAGAAATTCGACGAGCGACGATGTCTCGCGAAGCCGTTGAGGCATTCTTTGGTTTAGAAGAAGCCTATGGCGAATATACCTTAAGCACTATTCGTATTCAGTCGGATGCAGATTTAAGCCCTCAGGAGCAACAGCTTCAGATGGAGCAGGCTAGGGCACAACTGCCTGAAATGATCCAAAAGTCCGAGATTGCCTTGCAGCAAGACATTGAAGTGACGAGAGACGTCAATACCTTGATGCAGTCATCTTTGACCGATAATGAGCTTGAGGATCAGTTAGTAGGGCTTGGATTAGAGCAGGCAGCCATTGCCGATGCCTTGGCTTATCGCGAACAGCAGAGAAACTTTAATACGGTTTATCAGCGCTACGCGATTGAGCGAGAGCAGTTGCAGCAGTCTGGGCTGTCTAGCAAAGATGTTCAGTCTGAGACCGAACGTTTGCGCAATAAGTACTTTCATAATGAGCAGGGTTTGACGCAAGCTCGCGTGCGTGATCTTAGCTCTTAGCATCCATTGGCGCTCGACGCCTAATTAAATAAAATCCCCATAAGAAAAACGATGCGACTAAGCAGTCTTGTCTCTGCACTCTATTGTTACTGAAGCGCTTCTTTGTGGAATAACGAAACTGGTTTTGGCATGAGTGTGCCTTTATGATGGTCAACCCAAAAATAATAAAAGGTTTGGCCCTTCATGAGCGATGTTGCTATGCAGCTCGAAGAAGATGAGCTGCGCGTTGCGCGCAGTCATCGCTTTCCGCGCACGCGTTTCGGCACTGAGTTAGAGGATGCATTTCAAACGTATCGCCACGAGCGCTTGCTGAAGCGTGTTCCTACGATTGGTTCTGCTGCGCTAGTTTTATTTCTGTTCTTTGCTGTCCTCGATTTTCTACTTTTGCCCGAAGCCGCCTATCGGGTCAGTATCGCGATCCGCCTATTTTTTATCTGTCCGGTCATCATGCTGGCGATGTATGCCGCACATAAACGTTGGTCCAAGCGTGTCTACGCGACTTACTACTTTCTTGCTTATATTTGCTCCGGATTGGGGATTATCGCCATTATTGCGGTTGCGCGAGGGCAAGATTACCCCTTGCCTTATGACGGGTTATTGTTGCATTTGGTGTTTGGCTATTTTTTGATGGGAATGCCATTTTTACAAACGACACTGTCCTCGCTGTTGGTTTCATTTAGCTACTTTGGCGCGGAGTTCTTGTTGCAGACTCCCAACGATGTGCTGGCCTCCAATGCAATGTTCCTGCTCTCTCTCAACTTCATGGGCGCGTTTGGCAGTTTTATGCAGGAGCGCTCGCGGCGCTTATTGTTTCTCAACACGCGTTTGCTGGTTTTGTCCAAAGAGCGTGACAAAAAAGAAATTGCGGATAAAACTCACTTGGTCGCCACGGCAAGTCATGACTTGCGACAGCCTTTACATGCGATGAATTTGCTAATTGAAGCGCTTGAAAAGAAGGTCGAGCCAGGAGAAGCGCTCGCGCTAACGCGGCAATTAAAACAGTCGACGCGTCAGCTTAGCCAATTGCTGAGCTCACTGTTGAATATTTCCCGATTGAATGCAGGGATTGTTGCCGCGCGAATGCAAACGCTAGAGCTAAGCGTCATGATGACCGCGATGCAGCAAGACCAACTATTGCGTGCTGAAGAGTGTGACGTAACGATTACCAGTGAAGGGCCGTCGCCTTGTTGGGTCGAGAGCGACCCGCTGTTGTTAGAACGTATTGTGAGGAACCTTTGCGAAAACGTATTTGAACATGCATCAGCGACGTACTTGAATATACGCTGGGTTCCTGAGGGTAAGCATGTACGTCTTGAGGTCAGTGACGATGGCTGTGGTATCGCCGAGGCGGACCAAGAGCGTGTTTTTCAACCCTTTCAACAATCAGGATCGGAGCGTCGGCAAGGGATGGGCTTGGGCTTATCTATCGTAAGCCAGCTTTGTGAATTGTTAGCCATGCCAATGGTGTTTGAGTCTAGTCCGACCGAGGGAACGCGCTTTTCGTTGACACTACCTACCGCCGCTGCACCGGCCCTTGAGCGGCCATTGCCAGCATCGAACCGTTCCGAAGAAGAAAGGACTGCCAGTATCATGGTGATTGACGATGACCGAGCGGTGCTCGCGTCTTCGTCGGCGCTATTGGAAAGCTGGGGGTATCAAGTTAGGACCTGCGAACGACCTGAATTCGCCTTGCAAGCGATTCAAGAGCAGGAGCCCGACCTGTTGTTGTGCGATTATCATTTTGAGCAGTCCGCTTGGAATGGTTTGTCCTTGGTCGGTGACTTACGGGAGAAATATCAACCCGATCTGCCCGTTATTCTTATTAGCGCAGATACTCATGGCGACTTAGAGTTGGCATTACATGAACAGTTGTCAGAGGGAGAAAAAGCGATCACAGCGCTTGCTTTCAAACCGCTCATGCCGGCAAAACTGCGCTTGATGATTCAGCATTACTTGAAAGGCGATTAATCCGCCTTCTGTTCCGACTCCTTATTCCGATTCTCAGACACAGTGCTAGTCCCAAAACTAAGACTCATCGGCTAGTCAACCAGCCGCCATTCCAAGGCAACGCGCATGCATTCAGTACGATTGTGTACCTTCAATAACGCAAACAGTGCTTTCATGTGCGTTTTGACCGTATGCTCGCTTAGTCCAAGCTGCAGACAGATTCGTTTATTGGGCAATCCTTCACAAACGAGTTGCAAAACTTCTTTTTGCCGCGGCGTGACAAGCGGAAAACTGCCGCTACTATCTGACTTATCGTGCTCTTGATAAAACGACGGCAGGGTTCGCTCTCCGCTTAGCACAAGACGAACTGCGGCGAGTATTTCTTGGCTGCTGCTAGATTTACAAATGAAACCACTTGCGCCTGCATTCATTGAGCGCTGAATGTCTCCGTGTTCTTCTGATGCAGAAAGTACTACGGCAGGAATAAACAAGTTCTGCTCGTTCAAATACTGCAGTACTGACAGACCACCGCCTTCAGGGATTCCAAGGTCCAGTACGACGAGATCTAAGTGCGGGTCGCGCGCTAGGTAGTCTTGTGCAGCGGTCGCTGACGACACACAAACGAGTTCCGTATCAGGGTGTAAAGACGCTAAGGTGATGCTTAGACCTTCTAGATAGATCGGATGATCTTCAACCACTAATACGCGCGGCGCACGGACTGATTCTGCGATTAAGTGTGAGGAGGCAAGCATTCAGGGCTCTCCTTGCAGGTCGTTAAACTGAGGAAGAGACAGTGCTATTTTTTCTGTTTGCGTGCGCCGAGAACCTTTTCCGTGGTATTGACCGTAAGGCTTGGCGCAAAGCAATTGAGTCGTGCTAATCGATCTCATTGGATTGCCTGTTTGTTATTTTTGTTTTTTGTCCGAACATTTGTATCTGAGCCTAGATCGCTGAACCTAAATACTCTAGTGCCGGAGAATTCCATTGTAGCAATGTGAGAATGAATTAAAACAGGAACTGGTCTCGCAAAACGGTTTAAACAGTAGGGTGGTTTTTTTACTCGTTTTATTAGGTGTCTGAATTCAACGCGCAATGGTTACAAGCGACGCGAATGTGTTGCGGCATAGGCATATTTTCGCTGTGCTTTTTTGCGTCAACTGGGTGGTGTATAAAGGCGTCTTGTTTAGTTATATCGACAATTGATTTTTATCTATGGATCTATTTCTACAAATTTGGGGCGCTGTTTTTTACCTGAGCAATAAGGTTTTCTTTGCGTTATCGGTCGGGCGAGAAGCGTTACTTAAACAATGGCTTCAAATGGCAGCTTGGATTGTCTACTTGTTAGGTGTGCCTGCCTGGGTGGCAGTTTTGCTTGGCCATAACAACTGGATTGCCGCCTCAATAGAGGCGGGTGGTGTGCCGGCAATGTTGTTGGGCTTGTATAACGCGTTCAAGGGGGCGGTTCAAACCCATAAAACCTTGAACGCTCTGGTTTCTTTATGCACCTACGCATCGCTAGGGTTTGGACTTTTTTATAGTTTGAATCATCATGGCGGCATTGTTTCATTGTCTCAGGTGCTGGAAATGGGGGTGATGATTGGCTTCTTAATGGGTAGCTATTTATTGGCAAAGCACCGCGATCAAGGTTGGCTGTTCTTTATGCTAATGAACGTCAGCATGGCCGCATTAATGATTTTACAAGACAAACCGATTTTGATGGGACAGCAGCTAGCGTCGCTGTGTTTTGTTGTTTATGGCTATACCAAAACTCGCCATGAGCCGCATGCTTTAAGCGATCATTAACACAGGTTTATTCGATTCGAAATGTCGGTCGTTAAGCCGCGCTGCTTCGGCGCTATTTCCGGTATTTCCCTTGTCTTGAGTTCCAAATAAATTGCTCGTACTGTCCGCTTTCTTTTAGCTTTGCTAGCCCGCGATTAAACGCAGCAAGGAGTTTGGTGGCGCGTTCAGCGGGGATTTTTTTGGAAATCACGATACAAATAGGCGTTTCTGTCACTGGCTTGGTGTGGTTAGTGATCAGTGCCGCTTGCGCCGGAGCCAATTCCGAATGGATAAGGCCATAGCCTACTTCGATTTCCATCGGGAAAATATCAATCCTTTCGGCGAGCAGCTTCTTCACATTCTGCTTGTCATTATTGACCGGGAAGACCGAAATTAATTTATTTTTTGCTGCATTATCGAACTCATCACCGTAGGTATATTGGGCAGTAGTCCCAATGTTTAGCCCTTTTAGGTCGGCAAAACTGTCCCATGTAAAGGGGCGGCTTTTGAGGTGGAAGAAAACCTTTTTGTTGTAGGTGACAGGTTCACTGAAATAGAAGTCTTTCTCGCGCTCAGGTGTTGGTGCCCAGGTTAGGGAACCATCGTAATCGCCATCTGCGGCTGCTTTATAACCGCGTTTCCATGGATAAAATCCATATTCAACTGTGATGCCTTCGAGGGCAAACGCTTCCGTGACGATGTGTGAGAACACTCCGTAGTGTTGCAGGTTCTCAGACACATAAGGCGCCCATTCACCATTAGTTAACCTCACTGTTTCCGCTTGTACGGTAAAAGCAGATGCCAATAATAGACAAGTGAATAGTTTAGTGAGGAAACGTGTTGTCATAATGGTTCTCGCGCTAAAAGGTAATGGCTGCTTCTCTTCGTAGTGAAGGTTGGCATCGTTAGGCGCAGCTAAAACTGAATGCTTTGTCCCTATTCAATTATAGGTTAAGGGTTTACCTGAAAGAATCCAACACTAATTAGTGTTGCCTATGAAAATGATTCGAGTACTGAGATTTGTGATGGATAAGCTTAGTTTGCTGTGCTGGCTAAATCTTCTTGGTTGTGGCTCCAGGATAGGACAGAATGCAGGGCAGGATACCTCCAGGGTTTAAGCGCTAAACCTGTTTTACTAACTCAAAAAGAGATTACCTTATGGCGAATACCGCTTGTGCCTGCCACATTCTCGTTAAAACCAAAGAAGAAGCAGAAAAAATCAAACAGCAACTCGATAAAGGTGCTGACTTTGCGAAACTGGCAAAAAAACACTCGACTTGTCCGTCAGGAAAGAAGGGTGGGGATCTAGGAGAGTTTCGTCGAGGCGAGATGGTAAAAGCGTTTGATGATGTGGTGTTTAAAAAGGAGGTGTTAAAGGTGCACGGACCAGTCAAAACGCAATTTGGTTTTCATCTAATTCGCACCATCTATCGAAGTTAGGGTGAGTTCATTCGGTAGTTTGTGGAGGCGTGTTGTCCGTGCTTTCGGTTGTTGCGTCTTGTTCTTGCGATAATTCCTGCTCAGAGAGCTCTAGCGCTGCGCGATCCGCTTTTGATACATAAGAGGATTTTCCCTTGGGAGCCAATTTAGCATTTGCTTTCTTCGCTTTTTTTCTCAGGATAGAGTTGATCTTTTTCTTACGATTCATATTACCTATTCGCTATTTTGCTGGTGTCATCACCTGTTTGCGCATGATACGCCAAAACGGCTGAATAGCGTTATCCTTAGCTAAAAGCGCGCTCATTAAGCGAGCATTTCGGTCTGAAATATCGATGCTGGTGCTGCTGCGTTCATTGTTTTCGGGAATTCCATGCCTTTTTCTTCAGCCAAAAAGCCGGTTCAAGCGACTTAATGCTATCGGTCGTATAAGTCCTTGCAGGGCACGTCACATTCTGGTGCAAAGCTTGAGCGGATTATCGAAACGTTCAATACCCTTTTTTTTGTGCGTCCTAGTCTTTGAATCATCAGGCAGCTCTTCGTTAGCTGTTCTGGCATTAGGTTCATAAGTATTAGGTTTATTTCCTAGCGGTATCTTTTGAACTCTTTGACGAACAAAAATAATTAAATCAAAGGTGTTGATATGAATATTCGTAAATGGGCGATGTCTATCGCTTTAGTTGTTACCACGGTTGGAGGTGTCGGTACTGTTTTTGCTGATACGTCGGGACGAACCCAAAACCCTATTGTGCTGGTACACGGTCTATCGGGTTTTGATAGTATTTTAGCGGACTACTTTTATGGTGTTCGCGGTGCGTTAAACAATGTTGGCGCAAATAGCGTATATACGCCGCAAATCGCTGGCTGGGATAGCAACGAAGCGCGTGGTGAGGAGTTATTAGAGTATGTCGAAGATTTGGTCGCAACGACTGGCGCTTCAAAAGTAAATCTAATTGGTCACTCGCAAGGTGGAACGACAGCGCGATATGTCGCGTCTGTTAGACCTGACTTGGTTGCATCGGTGACGTCTGTAGGTTCTCCTCATTTTGGTTCCAATGTGGCGGATGTCATTCTCGATTCTCCTTTAGAAGGCGCTGCACTGGGTATAGGGAATGCGGTCGGTGTTTTCTTGGCGGTCTTGTCAGGTGATTCGTCGCAGCAAGTGAATGCGATGGGTTCTTTGGAGTCGCTAAATACTGCGGGCGCTCAAGCATTTAATGCACAACACCCACAAGGGATTCGTCAAGGTGCTTGCCGAAATACACCTTACTACAATGCGGGACGCTGGTGGTGGCCGAACTGGGTATACGACTATTCAGTGAACGATGGTGCACATCAGGTTAACGGTGTGAAGTACTATTCGTGGAGTGGTGTATATACGCCATTAACGGACTCAAATATTCTTGACCCGGCTGATGCTTTGCTTGGCGTTACTTGGTTGTTAGAAGGCGGTAAAAACGATGGTTTGGTTGGACGTTGTTCTTCGCACATGGGTAAAGTTATCCGTGATGACTACACGCTAAATCATGCTGATGAAATTAATGGAATGTTTGGATTGAAAAGCTTGTGGGCTAGCAATCCGGTTCAGCTTTATGTCGAGCATGCTCGACGTTTGAAGAACGCTGGTTTGTAATCTTTAAGGCGATAAAGTGACTAAGGTTCGGTGAGCGAGCCTTAGTCTGTATAAACTTAAGAATGATAAAAATAATAACTAGGAAACCAAGACCATGCTCAAGTTCAGGTGGGTAATTGGGTTATCTAGCTCGGCAATGATCGGGTTGTTTATTTTCAGTTTGCTTAATCCAACAGAAACGGACGAGGCTCTAGATGCTTATAATCTGAGTAAGGTGAAGCCTCAAGAAGGCGCTGACTCAGTCGCCCCTGTCAGTAAAAATAATGGCGCACCTCAGGTAAAAACAGTCACGCACAATGAAATTTCTTCGCTTGTGGCTCAAGCAGATATTAGCTTAGAGGGTTTCGAAGAGTTCGTCGCTCGCAAGCCCAACTCATTGCAAGATGTGCCGCCGCCTTCGCGATTAGGCTTAGATCAGAACGGCAAGTTGATCGTTGATATGCGAGTCAGAAATCTATTTGAGCATTATCTCAGTGCGGTCGGCGAAGAGGAGCTTGATAGTATTATCCTGCGAATAAAATACGACCTTTCAACTCAGCTCGAAGGAGATTCGCTGGCTCAGGCGCTTGCGTTGATGTCTGGTTATCTGCAATACCGCAACCACTTGGGGGTCCTTAAGAACGATTTCGCGGCTAACCATTTGGGCAGCCAATATGACCTAGGTGCAGTTAGAGATATGCAGCTCGCCGTGAGAAGCGCACGCTTAAGTTTTTTTAGTGTTGAAGCGATTGACGGGATGTTTGCGCAGGACGATCAATATGACGACTACATGATGGCACGTACGACGATTATGGCTGACGCTAGTCTTTCTCCGCAGGAGAAAAACTATCGAATGGCTGAAATTAACAGCCAAGCGCCAAAGTGGATTTCAGAGAGTTATGCTCCGTCGGAGCAGCTAGAGTCTATTAGAACACAAGCCAAATTATTGCGAGAGAGTGGGGTTGATAGCGCAGAAATTTATGCGTTGAGGGATGCAACTTATGGCGCGGCAGCAGCAGAGCGCCTCGAAGCTTTGGATCAACGTCGGGCTAACTGGGAGGCAAGAGTAGACGCTTACCGAGTTGAACTTGATTCTTTGCTAGCTGGAACGCATATTGGTGCGCTAGATCACGACGCTTTGTTGTCGCTGCGTGCACAATTCTTTAATGGTCCTGAGCTACAGCGAATTGCCGCCGTGGACAAAATGGATTTAGCCGCTCAGTAGTTTGTTTTTACCTGAGTGTCGCCGCGCCTTGTTTTATGACAAGCCCAGTTTGTAAAGAGTAGCCTTCAGTTTGACTATTTCGCCCGTTTCTAAATTGTATCTTTGGGAAAGTCGTACCCTGTATATAGGGACGATTGCTGATGCGATTCGCTTTGTACAACCCGCGTCGTCGGTGACCTTTAGTCTAGGCGGTGAGATAGCCCTAACCCTAGATAAGACTGCTGAATGCGAACTCCAGCGAATAACGGCGCGAAGCTTTTTGTTGCCGCCAAGCCAAGATGTAATCGGTGAATTTGGGGAGTCGCCTGTTGCGATTTGTATGCTAGATCCTCTCGGCTGCGACTATAATTCATTAGCACCCCGCATGACTCAATCCTGCAGGCAGTTGCGCTATAACGCCATTGACGAAACGCGCTGCATAGAGGGTTTAAAAGAACTCTATTATGAGGACCTGCCAGTTGATACCGCCTATCAGCGCGTTGATGAGCTACTAACAAATAATGCGCCGAGCGAGCATAAGGTCGATGACCGAATTGTAAAGGCCTTATCCCTAATTCAACGAGATGTTCAAGACAACTTGCCGACAGAGAACTTTGCAAGAGACATTGGGATTTCGTACCCACGTTTAGTGCAATTATTTCGTGAGCAAGTTGGTGCGCCGATTCGACGTTATCGCCTATGGCACCGGCTGTTTGTCGCAACGAGAGAAATCGCTCGCACACAGAATCTTTCGGCAGGGGCACACGCTGCCGGCTTTTCAGATACCGCGCATTTCAATCGTACCTTTCGGCGTATGCTTGGCATGACGCCCACCGATTTGCTTTCACAGCCAAATGGTTTAAAAATCTACGCGCCGTCTATGACCCCTCCTGCCGAACTTTCGTCTGATTAGTTATTGATGCACAATCGTTTTTATACTTTGATCATCGTGCGCTCTAATCGTTAGAATATTCAGCGTTGGCTTTTCGTTCTAAGCCTTAGATAGATTAGCGAGGTTTGGGAATGAAGATCTATGGTGATAGCCAGTCTGGTAATTGTTACAAAATCGCACTCCTGATGTCTCTTCTTGAGATACCGCATGACTGGATCGATATTGATATTCTCAAAGACGAAACAAAATCACCGTTGTTTCTGGCGAAAAACCCGAGTGGTAAAATTCCGTTGTTAGAGCTCGATGATGGGCGCTGCTTGGCCGAGTCTAATGCGATACTCAACTATCTAGCCACGGGAACAGACTTCTTGTCGGAGGATCCATTTGAGTATGCAAAAATTCAGCAATGGCAGTTTTTTGAACAATACAGCCATGAGCCGTTTATAGCGGTGGCGCGTTTTATTGCAAGGTACTTAGGCTTACCCGATGACCGAAAAGCAGACTACGAATCAAAACAAGAGGGTGGTCATAAAGCCCTGCGCGTGATGGATCAGCAATTATCAATAACACCTTTTTTGATTGGTAGTCGACTTACGACTGCTGATATTTCGCTTTATGGGTATACCCATGTTGCGTACGAAGGCGGTTTTGATTTGAGCCTATATCCGTCGATTGAACGCTGGTTGATGCGAATACAAGCGCACCCAAAATATATAGGTATGGCGTAAACGACGTGCTTGATATCAGTCGGGAGGCTGTTGGTGACGTCGCATAACTTCCTTCTTCTTGAACGAATTTCTAAACGTAGCGAGTGATAGTTTGGATAGTAGAAAACTGCATAGAACAATTGGGTTTATTCTCTTAGTGCCGCTCTTACTATGGGGCCTGACGGGGGTTGTGTTTTTATTTAAGCCCGGATACGAGGGGGCCTATCAGAAGCTGATGCCCAAGCAATATGAACTAGGAGATTCTATGCGCCTTGAGACATCGTTGCAGTGGCAAGAAGTAAGAGTGTTGCGTACGGTGCTTGGGTATCATCTTTTGGTTCACCAGGCTGGTCAATGGCTTCAGCTGGATACCCGTACATTGCAGGAACGTGCTCTGCCGTCCGAGTCTGAATTAGAAGAACTAGTTGCCGATGCTATATCGTCGGATGTTCGACGTTACGGCGCAATAGAGTCGATTCAAAACGGCATGGTGATTACCAATACGGGCGTCGAAATCACTTTGGACTGGTCCACAATGACCTTCAGGCAAAAGGGTTTTGATACGCGGGTGATTGGTGCGCTATATAAAGTGCATTACTTGCAATGGTTAGGCGCGCCGACGGCGAATAAAGTCTTCGCAGCGATAGCAATCGCGCTATTGTTGTCGCTGTCTATTCTAGGTTTGAGGGTATATTTGAAAGGTCGTTAGCGGTCCAACTCGTGTCAGGCCCGCTCAATTATGGATCCAAACTCGATGTTGTTGCCTGATGAAACTGACTACCACCTAATGGTTTTGCCTAGATTCGGTGGTAGTTGGTAGTTGGTTTAGTTGATGACTAAGCGCCGGCTGCTGTGTCCGCAATAATATTTTTAAGCATCGCGTTGACGAGTTGATTGACGTAACGCTGAAAAATCTCAATGGTCGCCTCAGAATAGACTTGCCCATCTTGTGATTTAAGAAAACTGATGTACTGGCTAAGCTGCTGGTCGTTTATGTCTTTGTATAGGTAGTAGGAGGCTAGAACGACGTACTGAGACATTTGAGCGCGTATCATCGGCTCGACGTTAGACCACTCACTTTCCATTGCAGCTCTAACCTCGCCAGCTGCATCGGGCTCCATACCTTCAAAAAAATCTGCAGTGACTAGGGTCATCGTCTTAAGCATATCGACCACAGTGTCCTCGGACTTCAGTGTTTTGTTTAGCTCTTTGACGAGCTTCGCGCGTTCTGACGTTGGGGGAGTGTTAGCTAATTCAAGCGAGTAGCTCTGAATGGCAACAGGGAACTCGGGCGCGTTGGCCTCGGCTTCTGCAGCAACAATTTGTTGCCCTAGGGGCGATTCTAAAAATGCGATGGTATTGATTAGGTTTTTAGCGTCAGTGCGTGATAACAAATACGACTCAGCTATTTGATAGCCATTCGTCGCGGCGAGCGCAGACGTAATTGCTTGTCGTGCTTTTTCAATGCTGAGTTTGTCGTCCTGAGTGAGCGCTTGCAGGTTGATCTGCTGCTGGAATTGCTCGGGCATCGTATCGATACTGGCAGCCAACCCTGAAATCGAGATGAATTTTTGTACCTGTCCAACGCTCAACTCTTCAGCGTTAACAATGGCAACCTGACATAAAATGCACAGGGATAAGAATAGTTTGGAAAGTTTCACGCTGGTTTCCTTCTATGCGTTGATAAGCCTATGGGGCTAACTCCATTAATGATGCGGTCATGATAGAGCGATCTGTTATGAGAATAAATTGCACGAGGCGACACGCGTCTCAATTACTCTGAATAAACTAAAGGGGTAGGATGGAAACGATGCTATCAATAGTATCGGTTTGACGAATGCGCCTAGTTTGCCCTGTTCAATTTCTTTTCTTTCTAGGACTCGCGTGCGATGAGCAAAAAAGCTAACTCAAGGTGTTGGCTTTTAGCTTGAGGTTTTTGCTACGAATTAGCAGAGATCTTCTTATTGTTGCTTTTATGGCAATAAGTTTTCGCATTTGGAGGGCTATGTGTGCCATAAAAAACAATTAATAATGTCTCCATCGTAAATGGTACAGCCCAAACCGGTGTTTAAGTTTGCGCTGAGCCTATTGCCAATAGGCAAGAGCTTGACGAAACAAACCTTCAATGGCGGCGAAGACGCGGAGCAACTCTGCGAATGCGCCCTTAGATAGAGATAAATTATGACTCGTGAATCAACCGAACTAAAAACACCTTTCGTGCTTGGCAATGGCCAGATCGTTAAAAATAGACTTTTTAAGTCTGCTATGAGTGAGCAGTTGGGAAACAAAGAGCACAATCCAACAATCGGCTTAGCTAACCTCTATGGCACATGGGCAAAAGGGGGCATTGGGCTTTCTGTCAGTGGTAACATCATGATTGACCGGACAGCATTAGGCGAGCCGAAGAATGTTGTACTAGACGAGCTAAGTGATCTGTCAGCGTTTAAGGCGTGGGCAGAGGCGGCGACGATCAATGAATCTCAGTTTTGGGCTCAGTTAAATCACCCTGGAAAGCAGATTCCTAACTTTTTGACGAAAGAGCCGGTTGCTCCTTCAGCGATTTCTTTGGAAGGAGGGTTAGAGAAAGGCTTTAATACGCCGCGGGCTCTGACTGAAGAAGAAATTGAGGGCATTATTGCCAAGTTTGCATTGAGTGCCGGTTTGGCTAAAGAAAGCGGGTTTACCGGTGTTCAGATTCACGGTGCGCATGGTTATCTAGTGAGTCAATTCTTGTCGCCGCGCCACAATCAGCGTAAAGATCAGTGGGGTGGCTCGCTCGAAAACCGTATGCGCTTTGTCTTGCGTATCTATGAGGCGATTCGTGAAACGGTCGGCGCTGACTTCCCAGTTGGTATCAAGTTGAATTCCGCAGACTTTATGAAAGGTGGTTTCACTGAAGAAGATTCAATGCAGGTGGTACAAACCTTATCGAAGGCTGGAATCGATCTAATCGAAGTATCGGGAGGCACTTATGAAAGCCCCTCAATGGTGGGACACAAAGTAAAAGCATCGACGTTGAAGCGTGAAGCATACTTCCTCGATTATGCTGAAAAAGTGCGCAAGCTAATTGATACGCCTTTGGTTGTCACGGGAGGCTTCCGTTCAGCAGCCGTCATGAACGATGCTTTGGCACGGAATGTCATGGACATGGTGGGTATTGCGCGACCTTTAGCGGTCGAGCCAAACCTACCTAATAAACTGCTTGCTGACAAAGACGCAAAAATTGAGTTGAGGACATTGTCAACGGGCGTTCGTGCTGTCGACAAAATGGCGATGCTTGATATCACGTGGTATGAACATCAGCTCGAAAGAATGGCGAATCGTAAAGCGCCAAAAGAAAACCTAAGTGAATGGGTTTCTTTTGCTAAAACCTTAACTAGTGCCGGTATGTATTCGTTTAGAAAGCGCCGCGCATAAAAAACTCTATACCGAGGATGAAGCGAAGAACTTGCGCTCTTCGTTTTTGAACTCGGTTGGGCTTTGCCCCGTCCATCGCTTAAACGCCTTATTGAAAGCGCTGCTGTTGGCAAAGCCTAACTCATATGAAATTTCTTTGATGGCGATTTTTTTAGACTTCAGTAGCTCGATCCCTCGGGCTAACCTCACGTCGTCACAAATTTTCTGGTAGCACGTTTGTTCTGTGCTGAGATGCTTTTTGAATGAGCTCAAGCTCATATTAAAGCCGGTAGCTACTTTGCTCGCGCTGGGCAGTTCCCATAGCATATTATTACGAATATAAGAGGCGACCTGGTCTTTTAAAGGGACTTTCGCAGTGCTTTGCGCGCAGGCCATTTTTTCTATTTTTTCTTCCATCACAGACAAGACCCGTTGGTTTGCGCCGTAAATAGGTGTGTCTAGCGCTGACTTAGCGATCGCGATCTCGTTGACCGGTGCATTAAATGAAATCGGGCAATTGAATCTTGATTCGTATAGATGAATAGGTCCAAGGGGGGAGTGAGTGAATTTAACGCTGCAAAGTTGAATCTTATCCCGGTGGTTAGGGCCGGCTAACTGTCTTCCAAACTCGAGTGCAGTACTAAAATCTAGCTCGATAAGTATCTGCGTTACCTTGCTCTGTGTTTGAGGGTTTAGTTGGTATAGATAGCGATCATGCTCGGCGAGAAACTCCGCACTTAATTTATGATTCAAGAATGTCTTGTATTTAGCAGCTGTCTTTAGGGCGGCAGTAATGGTCAGGCAGTTCATCAGAGCGTAACCAAAAATACCGTAATCTGAAGGGTGCATGCCTCGACCAATTGCTAGCCCAAAACAGTCGTGCCTTAGCTTGTCGCTGATCGCGCTCATCACAGGAATAATGGCAGAAATATCGACGATATTTTCCAGACCACTCGGATTAGCGTTGCTATTTTTTGCGCTTGGGTCTGGCTGCAGTTGCTCAAGGTAGCGTTGCAGCATCACCAAGTACGTACTGGACACGTAATGCGGTGTTGTTTTAGTAGCAGAACTTTCTTTGACCAATGCGTTCGTCATGTTATCTCCACAACGGGCTAAGGTAATACTGCGCGATTTGATGGCTATCGATTTGGTAGCGGTATGTTTGAGCGGGATAGGGTAGAGGGCTCTAGGGCATCTGCACAGGTTGTATGGCGCCAATAAATTATCCGATCCCGCCGTCTCAACTGAGTCGTGACTTACTTCGCAAACGAAAGCGGTGTTTCTCCGGTTTGCTGTTTAAAAAAACGTATAAAGTTACCGGTTTCGGTAAACCCAAGTTGATCCGCGACTTGATCGATGGAACATGGTGATTGCTTAAGGTATTGCCTTGCTAAAATCAGTCTGGTCTGCCTGAGCATTGAGGAAAAGTTAAGGTCATGCTGTTGCAGTTTTCGTTGCAGGGTGCGTTCACTTAAGTTGAGTTTAGAGGCAACATCGCGGAGCTTAGGCGTTCCATTTGGCAGCATGTCCGTTAGCACTTTCTCAACATTACGTGCAAACGTGAGAGCGCTGTCGCACATAAGCTGCTCCGATAAGTATGCTTGGACATGGGTTGAAAGCATCGGGCTAGCACTTGGTATTTCTTGTTCTAAAACATACTTTGGAAACCGGATGATGTTAACCTGCGCCCCAAAAATTACCGGGCATCCAAAGTAATCTTTATAGGCTTTATGATTAGTAGGTTGCGCCCGAATTAGTTCAACGGACAATGGGGTAACTTCTTGAAAGGGCAACACGGAGCCATGTTTTGCAATCATCCCAAACGCGATGTCGACTTCTTGGTATGGAACCGTTTTAGTGTGATCACAATGTGCAATTGATATATCCAGTGTGTCATTTGTTGTCGCAGAAATTAGAGCGTCGGAAATTACGACTCGGTAGTAGCGGAGCAGCAGATCCAGCGCTTTTTGAATAGACTTGGAGGATTGGGCACTGGTAATCAATGCTGTGACATAGGGGTCGCTGACATGCTCTAGAATGCTGAGGCTGAAGGCGTCGTTACCGCTTGCACGCTCGGCTTCCTGCCAAATTTTTATTAGGGATTTTTTAGGAATTTGTTGCGCTTTTGATGTTAACGAAGCGTAGTCAAATTGCGCGGCTCTCATCACATCATCTCCATCGATGCCTGCGTTGTTGAGCGCGCGATATATAGCATATACCCATGTCGCAAATGAGTATTTTTCCCGAAGCATAGCAATCACTCTTTTTTATTTTTATTGTTTGTTCTTATTAGGGGCTACTTAATTTGGGTGCACTCGTTTTAACCAAGGCGAAAGACCCAATGTGAGCTCTAGTGGACTATTATTGCATTTCTATTGCCGGTTCGTGTTCACCATTTCTGCACTAAAACTGTCTTATTGGGCACATTTGTTTTCCATTTAGCTCATCTTGTTGCTCCCCGCTTTATATCTTGATCTGTAAGTTGCTAGCATCGACGGCGCCTTTTCGAGGGGGTCATGGCGACCGTTACGCTTGTCCGTGAAGGTAAATAACAATACTAATTGAGGAATATAGAATGAAAAATAAAACTCTCTACATGATAGGGCTCGGCCCGATTCTCGCACTGGCAATGACGTTCTCTAGCTCGGCGCTAGCGCTACCAAGTAAGGCCTCTGCAGCCGGTGATAGTATCACCATGGGGTTCGCTGCGGATTGTCGTTACAATCGTTATTTTTGGGATTTGTTCTGCCTGATTGGTGGAGATCAGCCGGAGCACTCTTGGTTTGATGGATGGTCGTCCAGGGTCAACAGTGTTCATGACAAATATAAGCAGATTGATTCTTCAATTAGCGCAAATAAGAGTGCGGCAGCGTCGGGCTCTGAATTGCGTGGAGGTTCCAACAATTTAGCGACTCAGGCGGCTAATATTGTTGCTCAAACGACTACGCCTGATCATGTCGAAGTAGTGCTAGGCGGCAATGACATTTGTAACAGAGACTGTACAGATGGCTCGAACTGTAGCAACCCCTTGTATAGCGAATCACAATGGCGCTCTTCAGTTCAGTCTGGTTTGAATACCTTGGTTCAAGGGTTACCTCTGGGCTCTACGGTCTATTTCGCAGGTGTACCGCGCGTTCAAGATTTACGTGCAGCGGGCGTTGCCAAACAGGCTACAAGTAGTCGTATCCGTTGCGAAAATATTTGGTCTTCGTTCAACGTATGTAATGTTGCGACGAGTGGCGGCAGCATGAGCGGAGAAAGCAGTGCTCAGCGTTTAGCGGCTATTGAAATCGCTCAGCAACGTTATAACGAGATCATTGCCGAAGAAACTGCGGCATACAACACAAACTCAAATGGTCAGAACTCGCGCGGAATAGAGGTCGTGACTGACTATGCCGGTGAAAATGTTGCGTCAACTGGAACATTTGAATTCGGAAAAGATGACATTGACGGCGGCGACTGCTTCCACCCGAGCGTATTGGGGCAGAACAAAGTTGCTAACTTAATGTGGGGCGCCAACCCAGATAAGTAGTTAGATTTTTTATGCGGTACTTTCCGTCTGCAACGGGCGGTAAGGTTAAGACGGGTAGTGATCTTTCTTGAGTTCACTGCTCGTTTTACCCAAACAACCGTGTCTTAGAAAAAATGTAGACTCCTAACTGGGTAAGTAGAATTGTAAATAGAAACAAAAAAGAAGAGCAAGAATAACAAGTAGACAGAGAATAATAATGAAAAAAATCGAAAGAATTATTGCCATTGGTTGCATTCTGCTCGGTGGTTGCAGTGACAATAGTGGAACGCGAGGTGAGGCAGGAAATGGCGCTACAAGTCAGGTAAATAGTGAGGCAAACATTCAGGCACACAGGGAGTCAGAACAGTCCTCGCAAGCGGTTTCAGCTGTGTCGTTGATAGGTCCTTCTACCCTTTCAAACGACCTAGTACTTGCGCAACTTCCGAGCGGGCCTCTAACGCAGTCTCAGCTAGATCAAACCATTGCGTTAAGGCTTTATGATCTAGAGTGGTCTAAGTATGAATTACGGCGACAGACATTGGCCGGGCTCGTCGAGAGGTCGATGCAGACCCTACCTAATGCGGCACAAGCGCCTGTTGAAATATTGATTCAGCCGCCTATTCCCCCCCGTGTGAACTTAGGCGAAATTGACGACCAGCCGGAGGTTGGTGATGCTTCCGCTCCGATCGTAGTCTCTGTGTTTTGTAACTACCAGTCGAGTCATTGCGCGCGCATGTTGAGTGTTTACGAGTCATTGCTGGCGCTTTATCCACAACAGGTAAAGTTGGCCTTCTTTGATCTACCGTTGGCATTTCATCGAGAGGCGCGTGTCGCCGCGCAAGCTGCTCGATGTGCACATGATTTAGGCGATTTTTGGTCATATCATAAAGGCTTGTTTGCACAGTATGATCAATTATCGTCGCAACCCTATGATCGCTTGGCTAAGCAGTTAGAGATAAGCGAAAGCGAGTTCTCAGAATGTATGGCGAGCGAGCTATACAGAGATAAAGTCGAGGGCAACCTGCAGTTAGCGGGTCGCTTAGATTTAGACAAGGTTCCTATCACCTTGATCAATGGGCTATATCTTGGAGGGCCTAAAACAGTGGATACCCTAAGATTTTTTGTTGATATGGAGTTGGAGAGAGTCGCTAAATTACCCTCTCCAACAGTCAAACAAGCAAACGACCTGCTAAGTGTTGCGGCGGAAGCGCTTGAGGATACGGCATTGCCGCTTCGTTTGGAGGGAGTTTTGTTGGGTGACCCCGAGGCTAATTCAGTCGCGACTATTTTCGATGTCAGGGCCGACGATAGTCGCCGTTATCGGATCGGAGACGAAGTGCTCGTAAATGTGACGCTTGCGCGCGTGAGTCAGAATTTTGTGGTGATTAATAATCAAGGAAAAATGGAGCGCTTGCGACTAAGTGCGGATAGCTTTTCCGCGGTAGACAATGCTCAGGTAGAGGCGGGCGGCAGTGTAACGTCTGACGGAACAAGCGTCGTGATGAGTGCGGATCAAGACGCAAGTGCGAGTACGGAGAGATCTATTGTTGAACCAGGTGACGTGCCGGCAGGACTAGAATATACCTATCGAGGTGTGGTCGATGCGGTGGGTGAAACACCCTTGTCTAGAGCATGGATACAAGAACAGCTTGATCATGCTGATCAGCTACGCAGTCATTTTGCACCAACTGAACTTGAAGTCGAAGGCGTACGAGTGCTGCGCTTGGACGACGTCGGTGCGAATGAGTTCTATCAAACACTAGGCTTGCGAGAAAAGGACGTTATATTGCGTGTAAATAATGAATGGGTGCATGAGGCTCAGAACAACCTTTTTGACCACCTCGAGAGTGCGCCTGAAGTGTCGATTGTTTTAATGCGCAAAGGGCTTCCTGTTCATTTGAAGTACGCGATCAATTGATTTCGGACCAGAAAAATTGGAACTAACTTCGGGTAGCGTTGTCCGATGGACGGACTTATGATGTGACTTCTCAGCGGGCTCTGCGCGATTGAATACGAACGTAGCCCTGCACTTAGAGACCTCGGTTGACCTTTAAGTAATTCGATGATTGATAGGAGTGAATGACTGCACATGGATAGCAAACGTGTATTAATGCCCATTCCAACGTATGGCTTTGACCCCACAGAAGTGTCTATCCCGTGGAAACTGCTTTCTAGCAAGGGCATTGATGTTGTGTTTGCAACACCGCAGGGCCAGCAGGCCGAGGCCGACCGCTTGATGCTCAAGGGCGAGCGCTTAGGTGTGTGGAAACCGATCTTAAAAGCCCGCCAAGATGCGGTTCTTGCCTATGCACAGATGCAAAATAACGATGCATTTAAGTCACCTATCGCATATGGAGACCTAAATGCTGAAGACTATGATGGCATCGTTTTGCCCGGTGGCCATGATAAGGCTATGAAAGAGTATTTGGAGTCAACGGCATTGCAGAGCCTAGTGGTTGAGTTCTTTCGACAGAACAAGCCAGTCGGGGCGATTTGCCATGGTGTGGTGTTGGCAGCTCGCAGTGTGGATCCGAGCACTAAGCGCTCTGTTATTTTTGACTACAACACGACCGCATTGCTCAAGTCTCAGGAGATGACGGCGTACCAGATGACTCGCTGGTGGCTTAAGGACTACTACCTAACGTACCCAGAAATTACGGTTGAGGATGAAGTGAAATCTGTACTGTCTCAAGAAAGCCAATTCCAGCAAGGCCCGACGCCATTGCTTAGAGATGATATGGCGCACTTAGGACGGGGTTTTGTGGTGAAAGACCGCAACTACGTGTCCGCACGATGGCCGGGTGACGCGCACGTGTTTTCGCTTACCTTGATTGAGATGCTTGAGGGATAAAGTGTCACGGTTGGAACGATTGTTGTCGTAGATTTTCCAGCGCATGAAGCACCGAGGGTAGTGAGGATGGATTGTCGATGAACCGTCGCATATGCTCCATCCCTTGAATGGCAATCGGTTGAGGGCTGTCCCTATCATAATACTGGGATGCACCTTCAGCGCTATCGAGTAGCTTGCGCCCCAGTGTTAAAAATTTGTCGGTTTTTTGGGGAGAGTTTACCTGTGGCGCAAGCATGCCGATGGCTTCATTCAGTCGAGATTGCACTTCTGGGCGAGACATAAACGCTAAAAAGAGTTCCGCTTCTTTTCGGTGTTTTACGTTTTTTGGAATAATTAGAATGTCAGTAGGCGCTTCTTCATAGAAGGCTTGTTCGCTGTTTACTTGGGGAAACCTGAACATTGAGATTTTCGGAAGCAAGGACTCAGGAATCTGAGATGTCCAAAAGTTGCCCATTAAATACATCCCCGCTAGGTCTCGGTAGAGATAGGGAAGCGCATCTTTCCAAGTGATTGTTGAGTGCTCTGTCAGAAAGTACTGACTGTTTGCAAGGTCGCCCAAGTGTTTGAAGACAGTTTGTACACCCTCATCGTGATAGCTAATTTTCCCCGCTAGCAATTGCTTATGATATTCCAATCCATTAATTCGTAGGTTGAGGTAGTCAAACCAGCTGGCGACGGGCCATGTATCTTTCGAACCCAGTGCAATCGGCGTAACGCCATTTTGTTTGAGGGTCTTACTGATTTGAAGGAACTCTTCCCAGTTTCGCGGTTCGTCCAAACCGTATTGATTGAATACGTCACGATTGTAGTAGATGCCCCAGTGGTAGTAGTGAATCGGTAAACCGTACTTTTTACTGCCGATTGATACCGTCGACTGGGCTGCTGGTGTAATGCGCTCGCTCAATGCGTTGTTTTTCCAGAGTTGGTCAAGTGGCGAAACAAGGCCTTGGCTGACAAACCAATTTAGGCGCTCACCACTAAACCAAAACATGACATCACTATGCTGTTTAGCTTGCAGCCAACTTTCAATATTCGCTTTGTATTTGTCAGAAGGAACGCCTTTGATATTGACTTTTATCGACGGGAATTCTTGTTCGAATGCCTGCACTTGTTCTAGGTAGGCGCTACGTTGTTGGCCGTTGATGACGAGAAGCGAAAAGTCTAGCTCCGTGCGACAGAATGCAGGAAGCGCACATACTAATAATGTGATCAAGCTGATGAATTTCTGCGTATAACTATAGCGCGGCATAAAACAAACTCGTAAGTAACCGTTTGAGTATAGCCGCTGTATTGGTTCCGCAAGGAGAGCGTTATGGGCCAATGAGAAAATTAGAAAAATTTGCTCGTGGAGGGCGGCTATGAATGTTTTAGTGACAGGGGGGACCGGGTTTATCGGAACGGCGCTGTGTGAGCGTTTGGCAATAGATGGTCATTCCGTCTGTGTTTTGAGTCGGCAAATATCGCGTGTCGAAGCGGGTGTCAGATCGATTAGTCACCTGGATGAACTAGTTGGCTTAGGCGAGCAAGCGAGTATTGACGTAGTGATTAATTTGGCTGGTGAGCCGATTGCGGACAATCGCTGGAGCGACGAGCAGAAAGAATCAATCATTCACAGTCGCATTGGCACAACGCGAAACCTGATCGAACTATTCAAAGACATGCCGCGTCGCCCGTCGGTGTTTATTAGTGGCTCCGCCGTCGGTTATTACGGGGTTCAGAAAAGTGACGACGACATTGATGAGTATGCAGCAGGAGATGACAGTTTCTCTAGTCAGCTTTGTCAGCAGTGGGAGTCTGTTGCCATGCAGGCTGAGGTCTTGGGGATAAGAACCTGCTTGCTTCGCACAGGCATCGTGTTGGGAGAGGGCGGTGGCGCACTCTCTAAGATGCTTTTGCCATTTAAATTGGGCTTAGGCGGCAGGATAGGAAGCGGCGATCAGTGGATGCCTTGGGTTCACCTTGACGACATGGTGAGCATTATCATGCATTGCATGAATACAGACTCAGTTAGGGGGGCGGTGAATGCTACGGCGCCTAGCCCGCAGAAAAACAGCGTCTTTTCAAAAACCTTAGCCAAAGCTTTGAATCGGCCTGCAGTATTTCCAATGCCTGCGTTTGTTGTACGTTTGCTAATGGGGCAAATGGGCGAAGAGCTACTCTTGGCTGGAAAAAAGGTTGTGCCCAAGCATTTAACGAACTCAGGTTTTGTCTTTCAGTATCCGGAATTAGAGGACGCATTGAACGATATAGTGAGACATTTACAGGAATGATCATTCACTGATATGAAAAAAAATTGGGTAGGGGCCGTCGTTCTTTTTGAAGGTAAATATCCTCTTTCCGTTTGATGGTCGCGTAGTATAGAGTTATTGCATATCGCTCTGACCTATAATTTTTTGCCTGATTGACGGTCGTTTTGAATGAGTGGGTTGTTGTTTTCAGTGCTAACGTGCTTTCGAGGGTGAAATAATGGATAAGTTGTTTAAGGTCGCAATGGCGTTGGTTGCTTTAGGCTTTACGCTCATTTTTTGTGTTGTGGTGGTCCCGGCTTTAATCGAAAATCCTGATGTCTTTGGTGCATTGGCAGCAGGTTTTGTGAACCCTTATGCGGCGGGTTACTCCTCTGATGTTATCTTTTGCTGGTTGGCGCTTGCTGTTCTTGTTGTCTATGACGCTAAAGTGTTGTCCGTCAAACATGGTTGGATCTGCCTGCTGCTGGGCTTGATGCCTGGCGTAGCGGTAGGGATGGCGCTTTATTTTATTTTGCGCAGCTCTCAAGTGCATCAAGTGGGCACCAATACTTAACGCAACCCTATGATCAATGTTTTTAATTAGATCGCGCGGGTCGTCTCCACGTAGCCGTTATTCTTTTCGATTACATTTGATGCGTATACTTCTATAATCCCATTCCTTGTATGCGCGTCTATGTTAGGGCGCCCTTGTCGTTTGTTATTTTAGTCCGGAGTTTCTATGGCCTATATTGGTCGCTTTAATCGTTTAACCGTAAGCAAGTTAGTTGACCATGGCGTGTATCTCGATGCGTCTTGGATGGGCACAATATTATTGCCCAAGCGCCAGGTTCCGGAAGGCTGTAAAGTCGGCGACAGCATTGGCGTATTTATCTATCTGGATTCGGAAGACCGTTACATTGCAACGACCGCAAGGCCTAAAGCTCAGGTAGGGGAAGTTGCCTGCCTAGAAGTATTGCAGGTAAATCGTGTTGGGGCGTTTCTTGACTGGGGTTTACCGAAAGACTTGTTGGTACCTTTTAACCAGCAATTACAACCGGCAATGGAGGTGGGTAAGTCTTACTTGGTTTACGTACATGTCGATGAAGAAGGAAAGCGAATTTTAGGGTCCGCGCTGCTTAATAAATTTATTGGTAAAGAGCCTTGCGAGTTTAAGCCAGGCCAGTCTGTCGATTTGGCTGTCTCAGAAAAAACCGACTTGGGCTATGCGTGTGTGATTGACCATCAGGCATGGGGCTTGTTGTTTTATAGCGACGTCGTGAAACCGCTTAGAATTGGGCAGGGCGTTAAAGGTTATATTAAGCGCGTGCGTGAAGACGGCAAGGTCGATTTGAGCCTTCAAGCGCCAGGCTTTGCGAAAGTAGACGATCTGACGAAGCGTATATTGAGAGAGCTCAAAGACAATGATGGCTTTTTAGCGCTGTCTGATAAAAGTCCGCCAGAGGCGATTGCGGATAAATTTGGTGTCAGTAAGAAATCATACAAAATGACGATTGGAAATATGTACAAGCATAAGATGATTACGATCGAGCCTACCGGGATTCGTTTGTTGGTAGACGCTAAATAGACCGCGATCTGCATGCCTACTGGCTTGTCTGGTCAGTTGGTGTTGTCTTGTTAGATCATGAAATAGGACAGATCGATCGCGCCTTTAGCTTGGCGTGTTAAACGTTAGGGGAAATATGTCATGGAGTGGGTTCAGGTACTGGGTTTTGCTTTCGTCGCACTATTACTGGTCGTGTCGCCAGGCCCAAATGGTTTACTGATCGCGAAAACTGTTCCCTTGCGCGGCAAGGAAGCTGGGTTTGCCAACATCGCGGGGTTTATGGCCGCGTTTGCAGTCCATGGCTCGTTGTCTATTCTGGGGATCTCCGTTATTTTGATGCAATCCGCCGACGCATTTTTCGTGGTAAAAATGTTGGGAGCGTTGTATTTGGGGTGGATCGGGATCAAAGCGGTAATCAGCGCTTGGCAAACACCCGAACCCTCTTCAGAGCCTGTTGGTGCACAAAGCGATACATCGTTAGCGGCTATCCGGACCAGCAAGAAAATGCTGACAAAGTCCTTCGTAGAAGGCTTCTTAACAAACGCATTGAACCCAAAAGTGTCGATGTTTTATCTCGCGGCTTTTCCTCAATTTATCCCCCTTGGTGAGAGTGCTGTTTTCTACGGTGCGGCTTTAGTCTTATTGCACTCTGTGATGAACTTCTTATGGTTCTCTGGCATGGTTCTACTGTTTTCACGCTTGGCTCATGCGAGCAAAAATCGCTCTTTTCAGCGCTGGCTTAAAGGCACGACGGGTATTGTCTTTATAGGCTTTGGCGCAAAGCTAATCGCGCTAGAAAAATAGCACACTGTGTTTGTTGGTAGTCGCTGATTTGGCGGCGTTAGCGTTCCTCTTTCGGATCGGCATGGTCATGCTGGTCCTTCTTATAAATCGTTATTACTAAAGCGTTCGTTCTCAGGTGGAAGGACGTTGCTTTTCACTTGGCTCACTCGAAAAGCGATTGAAAGCAAGGATTCCAATACCACCTATACTATATGTACTTTTTGGACGATAGTTTCGATCAAACATCAGTACTTATTCGATAGGAGTGACCCTCATTATGAATAGCCAACAGTTATCGCCATTAAATGGTTTTCCGAAGATGTTTGTCGCAACTGGTTTTCTTGTTCTTTTACTAGGGTGTGACCAAAAAGGCGCAAAAGACCAGTTTCAGTGGCGTCTGCAGTCGCAGGCTGTTGAATCGAGTGTCGATTATCAAGGCTTGGTAGAGATGGCTAAGCAGGTTAAATTGATGTCTGGCGATCGTTTGAATATTGAAACATTTCCTGGAGGAAAAACGAGCATTGCAGGAGGGCCTGATATCTTTACAGCCGTTAAAAATGGCAAGGTAGAGATCGGCAACGGATGGCCTAATTGGTGGTCTGCCCAAGACCCTGCTTGGGCTGTGATGAATGCTGGCCCTTTTGATTTAATGAATATTGATGCCTCGATGATATTTTTTCTAGAGGGCGAGGGTACCAAACTTGCCAACCAACTCTCGCGACCCGAGGGTATTATCTGGCGCGCGGCATGGTGGCCGGGTATGGAGTTCGGTTTGCTGTCACGTTCACCAATCAATAGCTTAAAAGATCTTAAGGATAAAAAGGTACGTATTGGCCCGGGTTTGCCGAGTGAAGTACTCGCAGAAGCGGCGCAGGCTTACACGATTCCATTAACGCCAGAAGAAATTAGGCCTGCTTTGGAAAACGGCGAATTAGACGCTGTCGAATGGACAACGGCTGGTGGAGCTTGGGATTTGGCTTTGAACGACATTAGCCCATACGCGATTGTACCTGCTATTTGGCAACCATCAGTGGTGTCTGATTTTCTGATAAACGAAGCCGCTTATAATGCTCTGCCAGAAGACCTTCAAGCGATCCTGGATAGTGCCATGAAGTCCTATACGCTGACGACTACGATTAAATCCAAAATGAAAGACATTGAAGCGTTTGAGCGCTTTAAAGATTCGTCGACACAAGTAACGACCTGGAGTGAAGAGGACATAAAAACATGGCGGACAGCCTCTGACAAAATCACAGGAATCTACCGTTCGAAAAATCAGTTTACTCGAGAATTGATAGACAAAAAGCAAGCCTTTAAGAAACGATATGAAGACTATTATGATGTCTTTGGTCCATACGATAATTAGCGCCCGAAAATAAGATGAAAGAGCACTTTTCACTTAAGCTCGCGTTAACTCTGTTCCTTATTATCGCTTTGATAATGAGCTTGTTTGCGGTTGTTAGGCACCAACAGAGCAATGAGCTGTTTGAAAGTCAGGTCACGAATAATTCAAAGGTGATATCTGAGCGTATTGCGAGTCAGGTAAGTCCATCAATTTGGGAAATCTACCTTAGTTCTGTTAATCGTCGCTTTTCAGAAGAGGCGGCCTCGGCAGTGCTGAGCTCCGAAATGAAGAACCTTTACATAGACGCGATCGTTGTCTACGGCCGCTTTGGTCATGTATACATGGGAAAGGTCAGTCATGCGGGGGAGGGCGTTGAACCTTATTTAGCGTCCTTGCACGAAGAGCATTTAGGAAACCACCCAAACCGAGTCGATCACCCAATCAAGAATGGCTCTATGACCATTGGTAAGGTGACTGTCTATTTTAATGACGAGCCCTTGCGTGAACAGGTGGCGAAGGCCTTCAAACTGGACTTGATTCAGATATTCTTCATTTCATTGTTCATTATTCTTGTTTTGTTTTTCGCGATTAAGCGCGTTCTGATCCAACCGCTAGAGTCACTTAAGATAGCCAAGAATACGTTTAATAGCTTGGATGAAGGGATTTTATACGTTGATAATGAGCACCGAGTGTTTAATGCAAATCCTGCATTCAGCCGCATGACAGGATTCGGATTGGATCATTTCGTCGATAAAGACTGTGACCTGTTTAGTTTTGATGAATCGGACGTAGGATTCTGGGAGTTGATTGATCGCGAGATTGACGACCACAATACCTGGTCTGGTGAGGCATATTGCTCTGGCAACGCTGGCAATGTCTTTCCTGTTCAGCTGACTGTGTCTCAGGTAAAAAATGATGAGAATCAAGACATCTGCCGCGTGCTTGTTTTTCAAGACATATCTAAACAAAAAGAAGCGGAGCGAAAACTTAAAGATTTAGCGTTCTATGATGCGTTGACCGGACTGGCTAACCGTCGCCACTTTGAAGAATTGATGATGCAGGAAATCGCTGCTTCGGAGCGTTCCCGTGAAAAAATGGGTTTGCTGTTTATTGATTTGGATGACTTTAAATTTATCAACGATTCGTTGGGTCACAATGAAGGAGATGAGTTGCTTGTCGAAATGGCCCGTCGTTTCAATGAGCGTGTTCGTAATAGTGACCATATTGCACGATTTGGTGGTGACGAATTTACCGTCATTGCGACACGGATCGAGTCGGAAGAAGTGTTGACGTCTTTGGCTGAAGACCTTATCCAGCTGGCTGCTGCACCAATTGTCCTGCAAGGAAAGTCCTACAAAGTGAGCGCTACCATAGGGATTAGTATTTACCCCAAGGATGGTGCTCAAATTGATGAGTTAGTGAAGCATGCAGATAGTGCTATGTATCAGGCCAAGGAATCGGGTAAAGGAAAATATAGCTTCTATTCCTCAGCGCTAGATCTGAAGATTCAGCATCGCCAACGCATAAAATCGTTGTTGCGCAACTGTTTGGATAACAACGAGCTTTACTTGCAGTATCAACCTAAAGTGGGCCTAAATGATCGTCACCCGATGACAGGAGCGGAGGCGTTGCTCCGCTGGAATAGTGAGGAGTTTGGTTTAATCCCGCCAGACGAATTTATTCCTCTCGCCGAGGAGTCGGGCGCAATTATTCGCATTGGCGAGTGGGTCATTCAGCAAAGCTTTAAAAAGGTAGCCGAGTGGAATTATAAGTACTCAAATAAAGTGGTTAAACTCGCGATTAATCTATCCTCTCATCAATTGCACAATACTAATTTGGTTCCATTCATTCGACGTGAAATGCAAACGTACGATGTAGATCCGAAATGGGTGGAATTTGAAATTACCGAAAGTGCAATTATCACTGATTTCGACGCTTCAGTTGTTGTTCTCCAAGGCCTTAAGGAAATGGGGTTCAGTCTATCTTTAGACGACTTTGGAACGGGGTACTCGTCCCTTAGCTATTTAACGAAGTTGCCGATAGATATACTTAAGATTGATAAGTCGTTTGTATTTGAAGTAGGAGAGAGTCGCCGGGCGGAATCGGTAGTCGAAACGATTGTCGCACTATCCAAGTCATTGGGGCTTGAGACAATAGCAGAAGGGATCGAGACGAAAGTACAGCTGGCATTTTTGAAGGAGCTAGGGTGTGAGCTGGGGCAGGGGTACTACTTTTCGCGTCCGTTATCCGAAAACGATTTTGAAAACTATATGAATACACAGTTTGGTGCGTCGGATAACGTGGTTTTCCTTCCAGGGGAATAACTGAGGGCGCTTCCTATTTACCCCATTTTCTTTGAAACCTCGTTCAAACGCTTGTAAAAAAGCGTTTATTTTTGCTCTGTTCTTACTTGAGGGTGTTTGATGGAAGAATCGAAGAGAGCGTGAGTGATGAGAACTCAGCGGCAGCCGCAATGGTTAAAGCAAGCTCTGTAAGCAGCTGGCCAATGTCTGCCTTCTAGAAACGCAATCGGGACGAACGCCGATATCAGTGCGATTGTCGCAGCGATGAAGGTAATCCAGACTATGCGTTTGGCAAACACTCGCTACTTCTTTTCTATTGGCGCAGTAGTAAGTCCAAGTAATGGTCCATTAGCCTTGAGTGGCTGTTCCAGCTGTGCTCACTAATGGTAATTAAATTGAGAGCAATGCCATGTAACTGGCAGGCTGTGCTTTGCATGCTAGCTAAGCATTGTTCTGCGTCCATCGCCGGAAAAATTTGCTTAGTTAAAGGCAAAAATACCTCATTCATTCGGCTTTCCATGTCGGCGTGATTGATAAAGAATTGACTATCGTGCCCTGCGCGATCTTCGTTTAAAAATACCATGCGAAACCGGTCTGGGTGCTTAAACCAGTAATCAAGGTAGGCGTGGCAGGCGGCTCTGTACTTGTCTGCTGCAGTGTTCGCTGCCTCGATTTTGATATGTTGCTCGAGAAATAGCTCAACAAAAAACTCTTCCCAAATGTGGTGAAGGATTTCATTTTTGTTATCAAAGTATTTGTAGAGGGTCATGGCGCCCATACCAACATCAGCCGCTATTTTTCGCATCGATACGGATGCAAAACCATCCTCCTTGAAGCGCTTTTTAGCGGCCTCAATGATCTTTTTTTCTTTTTGTTTCGTGCTTTTGAGGGGCTGTTTTGGCCTCCCTCGTTGTGCTGGATTGTCGATAATCCTACCCTCGAAAATTCCTTGTTAGGGTTCGAATCTAGGGTGTTTTTTCAGCTAGGTCAAATAAATCCTTGATTAAATAGTACGCGTACGTTTAATATTATTCGAAGCCTTTTGAGCAACTATCTTTTTTGACATTGGAGGAATGGGTATGCAGAGCAAGGTGTTGGAGGATATGAACAATAATTATTCGTTTTGGCAGCATAAGTATGGAGCTTACCTTCCGAATGAGGCGCTACCAAAGGGTAGCTACGATACTGACGTTCTGATTGTTGGTGCTGGGTATACCGGTCTAACCGCGGCTAGAGAGCTTAAGCGAGATAATCCTGACCTGAATGTCATGGTGCTGGACGCCAATGAAATTGGCTTTGGGGCGTCTGGCCGCAATGGCGGTTTCAATATGACCTTGTTCGGAATGGAGCCTGAGACAACGGTTTTGCGTTGGGGCAAGGCGAAGGCTCGCGAAGCACAAACCTATATGCAAAAGGCGGTGGCCTATGTGCGCGACCTAGTAGAAAAAGAGGGTTTGGATTCTGACTACGAGCATACCGGAATGTGGCGTGTTGCCTATACGGCAAGCCAAGAGAAGCGCCTTAAGAATACCTACCGTTTACTCTGCGGCTTAGCAAAAGAAGGTAGCTACGAGTTTTATGACCAAGACGAAGTTCGAAAGAGGCTTAATGCTCCGCAAGTTAGAGCCGCGATCTATGAGCCAGAGACCGGGATTTTAGATCCTTGCAAGCATGTTCGGGCGCTAAAGAAACTAGCAGAAAAGGCGGGTGCAAAGATTTATGAGAATTCAGCGGTAACCAGTATCTGCAAGGTAAACAGTGGTGTGGAAGTGAAAACCTCGAACGCGATAGTTCGAGCCAAAAAGCTTGTGTTAGCAACAAATGCCTGGACACATACCTTGTCTGGCCCACGTAAACTAAGAAGTCGTCAGCGGGCAGTCTGGACTTATCAAGTTGTCTCAGACCCGCTAACCGAACAGGAATGGAATGCCTTGGGATGGGACGACCGCATGTCGATCGAGGACAATCGCCAGCTAGTCCATTACTTAAGAATCACAAAGTGTGGCCGCATTACGATGGGCGGTGGAAATATTGGTTTTGAGTATGGCAACGATATGGACAAGTGGCATGACACGAACGTGTGGCAAGATTTAGAGGATCACTTTCGTTGGTTATTTCCAACGCTTTCGCACAAAAAAATCTATTACAAATGGGGTGGTGCAGTGTCTGCCAATTTCGATATGGTGCCTGAAATTGGTTTTATTGGTGACGAGAACATTATTTATTCAAGCGGTTGCATCGGACACGGCGTATCACTAACCCAGCTCAATGGCCGGCTGATAGCAGATCTTATTTCAGGCGTGAACAGTGAGCTAAGTCGGTTCTGGATAGTGAATCGACATGCCATCCCTGTTCCTCCCGGTAACTTTCTGTCCTATGCTGGTGTGAAGGCGATTACCAGTGTTCTTAAAGGGGTCGATTGGTTTGAAGAGCGAGATCTTCGCAAAGCGTCCAAGGCTGACACAAAAGGGGACGTTGATGCCTAATCAATCGGTTGAACGCAAACTGTTGTACAACGCGACGATTTGGTCGGGAGAGGACGCTATCCCGGCGCGAGGCTGGCTTGAAATTGAAGGTGAGAAGATCAAGTTAATAGGGCAAGGGAAGAGGCCGAAAGTAAGCGAACACACTGATACTATTGACCTAAATGGCGCCCATATCCTACCTGGTTTTGTTGATTGCCATTCTCACTTAACGGTCAGCGCTTGGATACCGTGTTCGATTGATGGGTCACATTGGAAGGACAACAACGAGATGCTTGATGCCTTGCGTCGTCGCGCCTCCGTGGTAGAAGAAACTGAATGGTTGATGGTGTTTTATGCCGACTTCCATAGCATGGGTCGCCTTCCTTCGATGCTCGAATTGGATGAAGCAAGCTTGGGTCGCCCGGTCATCATTAATGATTATTCGCTACATCAGTGCCTGGCCAATGAGGCGGCCTATAAAAGAGCGAATATCTCGGCCCTTAGTTTTCCAATCAACGATGTTGTCGTTAAAAATGGGCATCCGACAGGGCTGCTTCAAGAGGCGGCAAGTGGGCACATGTTGAGTATCGCGTTGAACCAACTTGCGAGCGAACTCGAATCCATTAGTGCGCTGGCGCTGCTGGAATCCGAGGCGGCTAGGCATTTAGCCATGGGTATTACGGCATGTCATGACCCATGCGTACACCCCCGAATGCAAGTAGCGATGGAGAGGCTTCAAACTAGAACGCCGTTACGCTTATCCTGGTCTCATGTTAAGTCCAATGAAAGCGCAGACTATGTCGTTGATGAGCTGTGTTTGTCGTGCGGTGCCGGCCCTAAAAGCGCAAAAACATTTCTTGATGGCGCGAAGCAATGCGCGATATGTCTCGAACCCACTGAGGTAATGAAGTTGACCGCATATGCGGTTGGTGGTGCACTAAGAGGTGACTTTTCTAGTTTGCAGACGTTGACTAGTACTAAGATGTTATATAAACAAAGAAAGTTTGTAACGCCTTATCTACGGTTCTCTCCTGATGAGGTTAGTGGAATATTGGATGAAATTGGAATGGCTGATGCGCGGCCAAAAATTCATGCGATAGGTAATGAGGCCGTCAAGTGTGCCTGCCAAGCGTTGAAGCAGACCGGTACTCAAGACTCAACTATCGAACACCTCATATTGCTAACCAATGATGATATTGAGGACGTCGCTGACTGTGGTGCGATCGCCTCTTTGCAGCCAGGTTTTTTGAATCAGTCGGAGGAACTTGTCGCGTCCAATATGGAAAAAGTGATGAATGTGATTCCTGCTAAATCTTTGATGGAGGCAGGTATTCCCACTGCTCTTAGCTCAGATAATCCATGCGGTCCATTGGACCCTTTGGGGAATATTCGTAGTGCGGTTAGACGGCGCAGTGATAGTGGCGTGATTGTGGATAAAAAAGAAGCTATTACGATTTCTGAGGCTGTCCGTGGCTATTCAATGGTCGGACATCATGCAATTCATGGGAAGCCTCACCGAGGCATTTCAGTTGGCGAGGTTGCAGATCTAGTGATACTTAGTAGTCATCCAGAGAACCCATCAACCAGAGTATTGTCAACCTGGATCGATGGCGAAGCGGTGTATACCCAAGGTGTGATGCAAAGACGAAGACCTTAGTTTTATTGCTTTCCGTTATAAGTTTTTTGGATTTCTATGCGACCCGTGTTCCGGGTCGTTTTACATATGCGTACTTTTGCATGGCTAGAATAATGATGGTTAGTGTTTTATATCGATTCTCGCGCGGGCTGCTGTGCTATGTTTAAGGACAACTTTTTGAGGGGGCGCTATGAAAAAACTACACAAGGAAAATTTGTTCTGTTGGAGCGAGTTTGATTCCGATCGTAATATCGATTTCCATAGCTATGTGTGGGTGCGCGAAAAAGGAAATGTGGTGTTTGATCCCTTGCCGATCTCGGAGCATGACCTCGAGCATTTACTCTCGCTCGGAAAGACTTGTTGCATCATTATTTCGAACTCAGATCATGTTCGAGAGGCACAGTGGCTTGCTGAGAAAACTGGCGCAGAGATTCTTGGGCCCGCGGCAGAGCGGGACAGCTTCCCCTTAGCGTGTAACAAATGGCTTGATGAGGGCTCGACGGTTTGTGATGGACTAGATGTTTATCGGCTTGAGGGTTCTAAAACGGATGGTGAATTAGCGTTTGTCATCGATGGGGACACGCTCATTACGGGAGACCTAATTCGTGCGCACAAAGCGGGAGAGTTATGCATGCTGCCTGCGCCAAAATTGAAAAACATCGAGTTAGCGAAGGCCTCTGTTAAGCGCTTAGCTAGCATTGCTGGGATCAAGACAATCTTGCCGGGCGATGGCTGGCCTGTTTTTAGAGAAGGTGAGGCGGTGTTGGCGGAATTAGTCGCTTCGTTATAGGTGGCACGATGTTTGGTAAAGACGGCCTATGGCGAATGCCAAGCACTCGCGCCCAGCCATATCAGTCTTAGTTTTTTTAAGGTATTTTCGACATAGGCCTGTTGCTGTTGAGGCGACGTTTGTATTTGGTCTAGAAGGTCGATAGTCGTATCAAACACCGCTTCCACGATGAGTAGCGATACTAAGGCTAAATCGCTGTCGCTTGCTTTCTCAAAGGTGCTAATGGGTCTTAGATCAGACGCTAGTTCGTTGGCGATGAATTTGATTTCGTTGCGGATGGCATTGCGCAACACTAACGTGCCACCGCCTCTCACTTGCGCCATGAAATAAAAATAATTCATATTTTCGCAAACAAAGTCCGCGTAGACCTCTATCGATTGCTGCGCGAGCGTATCAAGATAGTCATTCTTCTGCCGTGCTGCGCGCATGAGTTTTCGGAGTATTAATCCTAGGTCATCGACAATGTTGAGACCAAGTTCTTCCATATCCGTAAAGTGGCGGTAGAAAGACGTTGGAACCACCCCTGCGTTTTTAGCGACCTCTCTCAGACTGATTGTAGAAAAATTCACACCATTTCCAGTCAGCGTTAGCGCTGCATCCATGAGTGACTTTCGCGTTTGTCGTTTTTTGTCTTCACGGCTTTGCATTGCTGTTTTGATGCCTTTTGCTTTTTTTTCAGTTTGTGTGTCTAAGTGTTCACTAAATATTGCTGTGTTTTATATTTGATACTAAGCAACTATAGCGATGTAATTCAGTAATATAAAGCTAATTCAGCATTCCGTGCCTAAAAAATGCTCGATTATTTGGTGTACAAGTGTTGACTGAAACTACGATGTGGATTAACTTAGTGAACACTTGTACACCAATTGATCCGTAGGTAAATCATATGTCGCCACTTTCTAGTTCTTTATCTTCTCGTTTTTTTGATGCGACGATGCTGCAGCCACTTGCGTCGAATCGTTTGCTTAGCGCTATATTCCGCTCGTCAAATGAGTCGTTTAGACGTTACTTTGATTTTATCGCGAATGAATTTGAACCCCTGTTGGCAAAAAAACGAATCGCAGCGGAAATTTTAGGCATCATTGATGAAACAAGTGATGTGCGGACTTTCGTATTGCGTCCTTCTGTTAACTGGACTGCACATTTGCCGGGTCAGTATGTCTCCGTCGAAGTAGACATTAAGGGTGTGCGTCATCATCGCCATTATTCTCTATCGTGCTCGCCAAGTGAGTTCAAGGAACATGGAATCATTTCCATTACCGTTAAGCGCGTGTCGGGTGGCCGGGTATCCAATTACTTGCATGATCATTTCACAGTGGGGCAGTTGCTTCACATTTCTCCGCCAGCGGGTGACTTCGTAATGGACCTTCTGGCGAGCGATGGCGCTGCTAGCCGTGATGAAAGCGTACCTGTTATGGATGTTGAATGTGCCGTCGGCTCATCGCTATTCATTGCTGCGGGCAGTGGTATCACGCCGATTATGTCGATGATTGAGTCGCTCGCAGCAGCATCAGCACTAGCAAAGCCCCTGACATTAATTTATGTCGTCAGGTCTTCGGCCGACGTTATTTTTGCTGAACGCCTGACTGAGATTGCGGCTCTGCAGTCAAATTTTTCATTCGTCATTCATGAAACATCACTTCGTGGCCGCTTAACAAAAGAGCAGCTTGCGCAGCATTGTACGGACATGGAAACAAGGCAAATATACGTTTGTGGCCCTTACGCCTTTATGGAATTTATTAGCCAGTCTGCTGAGCAGATGGGCGCTGAACCCAGTCACATTAAACGTGAGCTATTTGGATTGCCGAGAACGGGTGCTGTTGAGGTAGCAAAGGATGGCAGTGAGACTGTTGAGCAGTCCGCGACTTCGGGACAGGTAAGCTTTTCTGCGTCGGGACAAGTGGTCCAGTCTAGCGGTAGCAAATCCTTGTTGGAGTTGGCTGAAGACGCGGGCTTAAATCCGAAATACGGTTGCCGCGCAGGTATCTGCCATGAATGTAAGTGTCAGAAAACGTCGGGCCGAGTGATGAACATGATGACAGGGAAAATTATTCCCGATGAGCAGGACCAAATTCAGGCCTGCATATCAGCACCGATTGGCGACTTGACGGTTAGTACTTGGTAGCAATGACCCAGATATAAATAGACTTGGCCGCCACACCTCACTGTTAAGGCCTTCAGTTGCAATATTGATCGCTAAACAAATTAGCTTGATACGAGCGGCGAGTGAATCGTCGTCGAAGAGGACAAAATTATGGACATGAAAACATCACCTAAACACCTATTAATGGTCGATGAGTTAGATGCATTTGGCGCAGAGCTGGATGAAATTAGGGCTGAAGTGTTGGCCGATCTTGGTGAGAGGGACGTTCAACATATCCGTCATATGATGCATACGCAGACCCTAAGTGAAATGGCTGGCCGAGGGCTAATACATTTTAGTCTGGGTCCTGTTAGCTGGGCCGCAGGGGTAGGGCTTTTGTCGGTCTCCAAAATACTTGAGAATATGGAAATCGGGCACAACATTATGCATGGCCAGTATGACTGGACAAACGATCCAGAACTTCAGTCACAAAATTACGATTGGGATAACGTGTGTACCGCTGACTCGTGGCGTAAAACGCATAATTATGAGCACCACACTTACACGAATATTTTGGGTAAGGATCGTGATTACGGGTATGCGGTACTGCGACTAACCGACGATACGCCTTGGCGTCCTTGGCATTTAGTTCAATTTATTCAGTACGGAATGTTGAGTGGACTGTTCGAATGGGGCGTGGGCTTGCATGAGCTTGAGTTCGATAAATTGAAAAGTGGTGAAGTGCCGCTGAAGGAAAAAATTCCGTTCTTGAAAGAATTCGCCAAAAAGGCGAGCACGCAATTGACCAAGGATTATGTCGTATTTCCAATGCTAGCGGGCCCGTTCGCACCAAAAGTGTTTGTGGGTAATGCGGCGGCTAATTTGTCACGAAATCTTTGGGCATCAACGATTATCTTTTGTGGGCATTTTACTGAAGACGCGCAAACGTTCCGAGAAGATGAGTGTGAAAATGAAACCCGAGGGCAGTGGTATTATCGCCAGCTGCTCGGTTCGAGTAACTTTTCGGGAGGTAAGTGGCTGCACATCATGAGTGGCCATTTGAGCTACCAGATTGAGCATCACTTATTTCCAGACTTACCGTCACATCGCTACCCTGAAATATCGACAAAAGTACAAGCAATTTGTGAGCGATATGACATACCCTACAATACAGGCCCGTTCGGGAAACAGTTTAAAACAGTACTTAAGCGAGTGGCTAAGTTTTCTTTACCGGCGATTGTTCGGCGCGGCGCCGCTTAAATAAGTGCCAATTTTTGTAGCGACTGGGCTAGTGCTTTAACGAAGACTCAAGCTGCCATGGCAGTGAGTCAATTTAGGAATGGATTATGACCAAGAAAGTGTCGCCAGCTGCGACAGATCTATCTAAACAGTTGTTGGAGCTGCACATAGCACATGAGTTGTCTTTGTTCGATGCGCCTAAATTTATAAGCTGGGTCAAAGAAGAGTTAGAGATACAATGGCCAAGCCTAGCGGATATTAGTCTGGGTCAATTGGTAGGTGCCGATCAGGTGAAAGAGGTCATTGTGCGAAATGTCGTGACTAACGAGATTCCTGGCGCAGTGACCGAAATTGCGGGTGAGGCGGCATCAGCCTTGTTTACGTCAGAGGTTCACCGAAGCACCTTGCTAAAGAGTGTGATGAGCGCTGCTCAGTTTGAAGAGTTCGTTGACAAGCTACTCGACCTTCCTGAGCCACGAAAGCAGGGCATAGATCACGTGATTGATCTTCCTATTTATCGTGAATTGATTTCGGGTGTGTTGTATCAAGCTATTGTTCGCTATATCTACGAAGCGAATGTGTTCAGCAAGAATGTACCTGGCGTTTCTTCCATGTTGAAGTTTGGTAAGCGCATGATTGATAAAACAGCACCGAAGCTTGAAGGGGCTGTTGAAGAAAGTGTGAAAACCTATATCGCGGACAACTTGGCGTTTCTGGTTGGCGTAAGTAAAGAGTTTCTTGAAAACTCCTTAACAGACCAAGACTTGAAAGATTCGGCGCTAGAACTTTGGGATGTCCTTGAGAGTAAATCATTGGGCGAGTTTCAGGAGGGCATGGACAGTGTCGACCTTTCTGAGTTTGTCGTTTTGGGTTATGAGTTTTGGCTGGTTTTTCGAACGAGCGATTACTTCAAGAGCTGTTACGAGCTAGTGGTCGATTACTTTTTTGAAAAGTATGGCGAGCAAAGTATTCAGGCATTGCTAGACGATCTTGGCGTCACGCCAGAGAAAATCATGTCAGAAGTGGACGCTTTTGCGCCGATGATACTGAGCCGACTTAAAGAAAATGGCCAGATTGAGGCAATACTGCGCCGTCGTCTAACTAGTTTCTATTGCTCGAGTGATGCCTTGTCTCTGCTTTCAACGGCCACTAAGGGCGCTGCGATGTAAGCAGAAAATACCTACCTTTTGGCGGCGGCTCTTAATGCGGCGGGTGTAAACTGTGTCGTCGGAGGGTTGGGCTGGCTGATGTCGCCTGAGTTTCGCTCTTCGTTTGTTAAGCCTGATACATAGTAGGCTTTTCGCTTGAGGTCGTGACTGACTTCCGCCGCGCAAAAGTTGGCTGGCACTTCGTAATACAGTTTGTAATGACACATATTGATGCGCCAGATTCGGCCTTGGTTATCGTATTGATCTGCTTGAAGAATCGACCAGCTATCTTCATCGATATAAAAGGTCCTGCTTGAATATATGTGCTGGAACTGTCTCTTAAGCTTAGCTTCTATAACCCAAACGCGATGGTACTCAAAACGGGTTAAGAGTGGATTCAAATGCAGCGGACTAAGCAGCTCCTCATAGCTAATACTGGGGTCAGATACGCGATAGGCGTTGTACGGTACTAACATTTCTTTTCGTCCAACAAGATTCCAGTCATATCGCTCGGGCGACCCGTTGAACATATCGGTGTCATCGGCAGTTCTGAGGCTTTCGCTCATCAGTGCCGAGTTGTCGTGTGTAATGTACGGCATTCGCATGACGCGTTTTTGGCCGACATCGTAAGACCACGCCTTACGTGGTCGACTATGCTGATCGACGTAATCGATCGCCAACAAACTTCCCCCTGCTAGACGCGCCGGTTCTATTACCAGTGAATGGTAGTAGAGAAGAACTTGGCGATCTTGGTCACTCAGGCGGGGCTTCCAGTCGCTTGGCTCAAGATATCTAAATAGCTCAAATGAAACATTTTGTTTAGATCGGGTGAGTTGCTTTTCTCCATTTGAATAAACAATCGCATCGAGAAATGTGCGCTCAATGGACTGGCCACGCCAACGGGTTAAATGATTCCAGATGGCCTCAAGCCCGGTTTTGGGTGCGGGGAATGCAACACCAGGGTAACCATTGATGAGAGAGCTACCATCTTTCTCAATACGAGTGTCGGGTCTTTGTGATGTGTTGTCATAATACCAGTCAGGGTATCTCGCTGTTCTATGGCTTCGATAAACGGGAATGTTAAATGTCCCAGGGTATGCTTTTAATAGCGCAAGTGAGCCCTTGGGAATTGCGTTCGCATAGTCTTGGGCATTGTCTTTGTTGATAATAAACAGAGGACTTTCTTCAGAGAATGGGTCTACGTGGTGGCCGCCGTCTGATTTTTCATGTTTGGTTAGCCCGCCTTGCCAGGAGGGAATGTTGCCGTTTTCGCTACCTTCCGTGATCGCTCCAATGAGCGCAATACGCTGGTTGGCTTCGCCATAGACCAGTCCTGGTATAGCAAAGAAAACACTAATCAATAAAATGAGGGGCTGTTGCCACTTTCTATTCATTAATTACCTTTGGCTGATGATCGATATGTCGCCATTTAACTTGGTTTCGTCCATCATGTTTGGCTTGATACAGTAATGAATCGCAGGCACTTAAGAGCTCATTGGCGGTGATACCTTGGCTACCATCGTAGCTAGCCAATCCAAAGCTTGCCGTAATAGATAACGAAGCCCTACTTTCATTGATGAGCTTAGAGGCAAGCTCTTCGCGAAGGGCTTCGGTCTGTTCATGGACTGAGTCGGGTGGCTCGCCAACGATGACGGCAATATACTCTTCACCGCCGTAGCGGGCGACAATGTCTGTTTTTCGCTTGAAATATTGACGAAAAAGGTCGGCTACTTGTTTGAGGCAAGCGTCGCCTACCTGATGGCCATGCGTGTCATTGACGTTTTTAAAGTGATCAACATCAAGCATGATGACGCAAATAGGAAGCTGGCTGCGCAAAGCTTGTGCGAGAGCTAAAGGGTAGGCTTCATCAAAGTACGCTCTGTTTTTGAGCTGCGTTAAACCATCAATTTGGCCATGCAGCCGCAGTTGTTCCTCTCGGGACTTAAGGTTCGTGCGCATTTCGTCCATTGCAATTGCAAGCTCTAGTAGTTCGTCTTTTGATTCGAACTCGATGGGCAGTTCGTAATCGCCATGAGCTACACGCTTTGCTGACTCCACCAATGTACTTATATTGCTGTGGATATGGATGTAAAGACCCGCTAGCAAGTAGATGAGTAACAATGTGACAACAGCCGAGTAAGTATAGAAACGAAGGAGCTGTTCGTTGTAATAATCGTCGCGTTCTTGAAGCAGAGTGTCTGCCATACCTAAGTAGAGTCGATTTTCTTCTTGGAGATTGTTGATTGCCGTCGAAACTTGATTGTAAAAATTTAGTGCAGGGTAATCTAGGTCGATTGCCTGGATCAATTGATCATCCAGCAAGGTACGAACAGTCTCTACTTGATTGAGTTTGTTGTCCTGTGACAGGTCAGGGAATCGTTTGCTAACTGCTTGGTATTGCTGACTGCTGATCTCGATACTTTTTAGTGAGCTGGTCAACGCTTTATAGGTGTTGTCTAGAGATTGAATCCCGAAAGAATCAAGGAAACCAATGTCTAAATGGTAAGTACCAAAGGCACGTGCCTGGCCTAGTGCATGAAAGTAGTAATAATGATCGCTAATCATTTCTAGTAATTGGCGCACTTCAGAATTGTCTTCAGACACGTATTCGTATGACAGTCTCATACGCCACAAATAGGCCTGTTCTACCAGGTTGTTCGCATTTTGGAAGATGACTGATACGGATGCGCCTTCATTTCCAGGGAAAATCGTTTGTTCCTCAATGTTGCCTTTGAGTTGAGTCAGGAAATAGCGGTGCTGCTGCGGCAGCGCCTCTAGGTCAAAGGAGTCTATCGAGCTAATAATGCTGCCATAGGCTAACTCGTATTGTTCGGTGAATTTTTCGTTGCGTGTTAGAAAATGAATAACCGAGTTATCGCGTAATGTCTCTAGCTGTTCGATGAGCTTTGTCGCTTGGCGCACGTCAGTCAAGGTATGACGAATTTGCTGTGCTTGGGTCGCATTAGTATGGAAATTGAGGGCTAGCTGAGCCGATAAGAAAAGCAAAGGAACGGCTAAGAATGACGCCATCAGCAAGAACTTGCTCTGATAGCTGAGCTGATTGAGTAAACGGTATACGGGACGTATCAGCAGGTTCATAGTAGTCTTCTGTTTTTCGTTAGCTTAAGTGTAGCAACAAACCGCAAAAAGACGTGTTGATATTTGTAGCGGAATATACTGCTCAGTTGCTTGATGGCAGGGGTGTTTCAGCGCGTCGCTGAGTTAGTAATCGGATTCACGTTACATGTTTTATGCGGAGTGTCTCGTAAAACGAATTTATTGCTTGAGAGGGGCGAGTCAAACCTTTAGATTGCTGCCTTTATAAAAAACTACAACACTATGTATGCTGTTTAACTCGCCTATTTTTATTTTTGTCTTTTTGCCGCTAGTTGTGTTGATCTACGCCCTTCTAAACCGAGGCGCGGACAAAACTCTTGCCAAGACCTTTATGGTAGCGGCGTCCTTATTTTTCTACAGCTACTGGAACCCAATTTATTTACCGCTTATTTTAGCGTCGATCTTGGTCAATTTTTTTATTGGTCGCCGCTTAAGTGTGAGTTATCAAGCCAATAAAGAAAGCGCTAACGGTGGGCGCAAAAGGTATTTATTGCTGGGTGTCTTTTTCAACGTTGGGTTATTGGCGTATTTCAAATATGTTGATTTTTTTATAGAGAATTTTAATGTCGTTTTCGCCGGAAATGTAGAGACATTAAATATCGTTTTGCCCTTAGCGATTAGCTTTTTTACCTTCCAACAAATAGCGTATTTGGTGGACTGCTATAAAGAGGGCGCGCGTCAGTATAGCTTGCTTGACTATGCACTATTCGTTTCGTTTTTCCCGCAGCTGATTGCTGGACCTATTGTTCATCATAAAGAAATGATGCCCCAATTTTTGTCCCAAACTGGGCGAGGAGTAAATTGGGAGTTTTTTGCTCAGGGTGTGACGATTTTTTGCTTGGGTCTTTTCAAGAAAGTGTTCATCGCGGATACGTTTTCGATATGGGCCGACGCAGGGTTTGATAGCGAGTCACCACTGAGCTTCTTTGAGGCTTGGGGCGCGTCTTTAAGTTACACATTTCAGCTGTATTATGATTTTTCAGGTTACACTGATATGGCGATCGGCGCGGCGCTAATGTTTGGAATTCGCTTACCCGTCAACTTTAACTCTCCGTATAAAGCACTAAATATTCAGGATTTTTGGCGGCGTTGGCATATAACGCTATCGAGCTGGTTGAGGGATTACATCTATATTCCATTGGGTGGAAACCGTGCCGGTGAAAGCAGAATGCTTG